>Ga0153915_10000511_pt1 | contig 35861 bp, 34 predicted proteins | sample Opewatmetagenome_2_FD_107003 | JGI IMG/M metagenome (GOLD analysis project Ga0153915, IMG submission 107003) | Freshwater wetland microbial communities from Ohio, USA - Open water 3 Core 3 Depth 3 metaG | ecosystem: Environmental > Aquatic > Freshwater > Wetlands | place: USA: Ohio, Lake Erie... | reverse complement strand
ATTGCCTTTATTCTATCGAGCGTTTCTAAACCATTGATAGCATTTTTATCGATACTATTGAAATGGTAATCTAAAATTACTACATCCGGATTTTGTGATATATTTTCAAGACATTGTTCTCCTGTTATGAATGTCCTGACGATTGATTCAGTATTATTTGCGAATTCAATTACCAGAGACTTTAAAAACAATTCATCATCATCAACAAGAAAAAGAAGTATTTTCTTTTCGTTTGTCATCATTTAGTTCTTTTAATCAATTTAAGTTTTTCTTCTAGCTCTTCGCAGGCCTTTGAGCATACATTTTCAAGCTTTATAACCAATTCTTGTACTTCGTCAAGATGTTTTTTTGTACTTGAATATTCCTGGATTTTTTTTGCCGTGTCTTCAAAATCCTTACGAATGCCCATTATGGAAAATGAAGGAATCATTTTATGTGCTGCTGAATAGACGGAATCCCAATCTTTATCATATATTCCTTGTTTCATCTGGCTGATCAAAGGCGGAGTCTGCTTTAAATAAAGTGAAATCATTTCCCTCATCAATTCCGGATTGGCTTTTGTACGTTTTATTAAATAAGTTAAATCGACACATTCTGACCTGTCTGCGGGCAGACTGGTATCTTGTATCGGCACAGATTTCTTAAATAAATCAACTATTTTACTATACAATATCCTTTCGTCAAGAGGTTTTGAGATGTAATCATTCATACCTACTCCTTTGCATTTTTTTAAATCAGCCGTTGTCACATCAGCAGTTAAAGCGATGATGGGAATTTGAGAATTCATTTTGTTACGAATGTATTCGGTAGTTTCAAACCCATCCATTACGGGCATATGCAAGTCCATCAGAATAAGATCATACGATTTCTTTTGTAATTGTTCGATGGCCATTTTCCCATCACCTGCAATATCGTGTTCAAAGCCAAAATCGTCCAGTAGTGTTTTCATCAGTAATTGATTGAGCCTGATATCTTCAACCACCAATACTTTTATGTTTTCAACTTCTTCATCCAATTCCTTTGTCTCCGTTTTTAATTCGACTTCAGCATTTGTTTTCTGAAAAGGTAAAATAAAACTAAAAGCAGAACCTTCTCCCAGTTTACTTTTTGCGGTTATGGTCCCACCCTGTGATTCTATTAATTGTTTTGCAATGGCAAGTCCCAGGCCTGTTCCTCCATATAACCTTGCAGTTTCGCTGGATGCCTGCTGGAAGTTCTCAAAAATATGTCCTAATCTGTCTTCTGCTATCCCAATTCCGGTATCAGTAACTGAAAATTCAATGGTTACTTTCTCTTCATCTTCATTCAGTAACCGGACGCTCACAGTAATTTCCCCTTTTATTGTAAACTTTACTGCATTGCTGACAAGGTTTAATATTATCTGATGCAAACGAACAGGATCGCCAACCAATACACCTGGAATCCTATTATCATATTCTTTGTTCAACAGCAAATTCTTTTCCTGAATTTTAGTTTCAAACAAGTGGACCATAGCCAATATTGATGACTCCATTTTGAAAGGCACTTGTTCAAATATCATTTTCCCTGCATCCACTTTTGCCAGGTCGAGTATGTCGTTAATCAACACTGTCAAAGCATCACCACTCAATTTTATGGCGGTTAGATATTCTTTTTGTTTTGGATTTAAATCTGTTTTAAGCAGCACTTTTGTAAACCCGATAATTGCATTCATGGGGGTGCGGATTTCATGGCTCATGTTTGACAAAAACTGTTGCTTCGATTTCACAGCTTCTTCAGCAATTTGCGTGGCGTGTTCAGCTTTAATTTTTGCTTTTTCTGCAATTTTTGTGGCCGATTCAGCACGTTTTTTAGCTTTCATCAATTCTTTTTCAACTATTTTATGATCGGTGACATCTCTTGCCACCACAACCACGCCAAGCACCTTTCCAGACTCATCTTTGTACACCGAACCATTAAATAATACTTCGGTAAGCTTGCCGTCGCGAATAGTTAAAGGGAAATCAGCTACAAAACCTTCTTCAAAAATCTGTTTATAAATTTCACGGGCTCTTTCAGGTTCCGTAAAATATTCAAAAAAATCTGTGCCGATCAAATTCTCGCGGGTTACTTCTGTTATGTTTATGGAGGCATTATTAATATCAGTAATTTTCCCTTCAGGATTAATTGTAAAAAGTGGATCACGGCTTGCTTCTATCAGGCTTCTGGTGTATTGAGATTCCTGTCTGCTTTTGCTAATTGTTCCCATAGTTTTTATTTTATGACGCCGGTGTTAATTTAATTGACTATGTGATAATTGAATATTCTTAATCTGTCATCTGTCATACGCCTTTAATCTCGAACCTCTTCAACCAGAATCTGTCTTTTCTTACTCAATTTTTTAAAATAGGAAGTCGTAAGTCCCGTAATTTTTTTAAATTGATTGGATAAATGTGCAACACTTCTGTAGTTCATCTTTCGGGCAATTTCTTTAAGGGTAAGTTCATCATAAATGATAAGTTCTTTTACCCGTTCTATTTTTTGATAGTTGATGAATTCATCAATGGTAGTTCCATGACCTTCGGAGAATAAGCCTGCCAGATAATTATAATCGTATTTTAATTTGTCGCTTAAGTAATCGGGAAAATTTGTTCCAGGCAATTTATCCGTATGATGAACCATTTCAATAATTATATTTGTTATTTTTTCAACCAGCACAACTTTCTTGTCGTCCATTAGCTCAAGGCCTGATTTAAGCAATGCAATTTTAATCTGCTCACGTTGTTCCGCCGTAATATTTTCCATGATATCAACTCCACCCGTATCGGCAATTATGAAATGCAGTCCGAGTTTTTTTAGCTCTTTTTTCACTACCATTTTGTAGTGCATGTTTACCATATATTTGATATATAGCTTCAAACAGATTACTATTTGACTGCAAATAAAACCATGCTACCACCCAATATGATAATACCAACTGGTGATAACCAATTGATGTGACAAGATATAGTTAAGCAGGGGGAAAAGAGTTACACAATTATTGAAAAAAGTTACATAATTCACGTATCCCCCATAGGGCTGCGCGTTTTATGTTTCAGATTCTTGAATTGAGATGGGGTAAGCCCTGTCATTTTCTTAAACTGGTTTGACAGATGTGCCACACTGCTGTAATGCAGTTTCCAGGCAATCTCAGTAAGATTGAGCTCATCATATGCCAATAATTCTTTTACTTTTTCTATTTTATGAGCCAGGTAAAATTTCTCAATTGTTGTCCCTTTAACTTCGGTAAAAAGGTTTGAAAGGTATGTGTAGTTGTGATTGAGTTTTTCACTCAGGTAATCCGAAAGGTTTGTTTTGATTTGATCATCAGTATAATGGACCAGTTCAATGATAATTGCTTTAATTTTCTCAACAAGTATGCTTTTCTTATCATCCATCAATTCAAGCCCGGTATTTTTAAGGGCAACATCCAGACAGTCCATTTGCTCTGTTGAAATATCCTCCATGATTTCAGTTTCACCCAATTCAATCCTGGTGTAATGCAATCCAAGTTTATCCAACTCGGATTTAACTACCATTTTGCAGCGGATGCAAACCATATTTTTGATATATAGTTTCAATTAATTTAATATTCAGGTGTAGTCAACAACTCTAATACAAATATATAACAATTCCTGATCGATTTTGTGGTGGAAATTTAAGCTTTTTATTGAGAAAAAGCTCTCCACCATTGAGCCGTTACCCTTAAAGTCATACTTTGACTTTTAGGAACAGCCGAATGTAAATCGATAATTAACAGATAGATGTAAAATTATTTTTCCTCCGATACCAAACGTTCAGCTTCCATCAAAACACTGATCTCCGGAATTGAATGAAAGGATATGAAAGTCTCTGATAATAAATAAACTGATTCTTTCTTTTTAACCACTATCGTTTAGATTTATTTATTATCCGCCTTAAGTTGATCTGTTTAATTTTCAATAATGGGGGCATAGTGTCGCCTAATAAAAATCCCCAGTGTTTAAGTGGTTCGATATGATCACAAATTAGCTTTACTATGGCAAGTAGCGGTATGGAGAGAAACATTCCAGGAATGCCCCATAGAGCATTCCCGGCAATTACCGCAATAATGGCGAAAAGAGCGTTGATTTTTACTTTTGAAGCGACTATTTTGGGAACGATGTAGTGATTGTCTATGAATTGAATGATTGAAAAGATCACCATAACGTAGATTACGTAAACAGGTGATTTGGTAACTAGTGCAACTACCATGAATAATGCCACTCTGATAATTCCTCCGATGTATGGAATGACGTTGAGCAATGCACCAATAATGCCAAGCAAAATAGCGTATTCAATTCCAAGTATTAAAAGAGCAACGGTATTTAGTGTTGCTACTATAACAGCTTCGATAACCAGTCCTATAAGATAACGTTGAATAACAGTTTTAGTCTGGGTAACTATGTGGCTTACCTGACTTAGGTTGCTTATGCCAAAGAGTCTGTGAATAAACTCGATTAAGATAGGGTGGTAAAATAATAGCATAAAGATATAGACGGGAACTAAAAACATTACGACCAGAAGGTTGCCGACAGTGATAAGTGTTTTCCCGATTGCAGCGCTGCTGGAATTGATGAGCTCAACTTTGGTATTTGTAAACCATTCATGGATCTTTTGCGGGTTTATATCGAAATAACCGGAAGCCCAGGTGATAGTTTGGTTGAATATACCGGTTAATTTATCGGCCAGTGTCGGCAATGATTCGCTAAACCGGCCTGCCTGCGAAAAGAATAGAAGGCCAAAAGCGGCAATGACCAAAAAGGTAAGCAATAACGTAATTACAATAGCTATTACCCTGTTTATTCTTTTCCGTACAAAAAAATTTACAACCGGATGGAGTACAATGGCAATAATAACTGCAAAAATGATTGGAACTATAATGCCCCGGGCGATATACAATATCGTGAACAGGGCAAATAAGCCTATTAAGAAAAAAATTGCCCTTGCGTAAAACGGCAATTTTAATTCTTTATCTATCACGGCATTTTAGAATTTATTTCTTTTTTGCGGTTAAAAAGTTGAAAGAAAAACCGGCCGAATGATCTAATAACGTCAGGGTGTTGAGCAATTAAGTTTGTAACGCCAAACTGCAAAACATAGCCGATTAGCTTCCTTAATTTATTACCTGACGTTCCTATAAATACTTTCTTTGAGAGAAAACCGGAAGCTAAACCGATACCAGTACTTAAAATGTTATCTATCAGATATGGGGATGAAGTGATATCCTTCAAAGTACCCTTGAGAAGGTTTACAGGCCTGAAACTTTCGTATGTACGGTAGAATTGTTCTTTCAATAGCCGACCCTTATCAGCTTGCTCAATTTCCAATAATTGAATTGCATCTTTAAGTCCGGCAGCAGATGTTATATTTTGCATGTGATGTTAATTTAACACATGTTTAATGATAAAACTGGATACATGTTTTTTAAGCCATTTATGCATAAAGAAATGTAAGACAATTCCTATTATACCATAAAAAGCAGCTACAACAAAGAATCCGTAAAAGATTTTGCCAAGGATTTCGCCAAGCCAAAAAGCTACTCCCAGATTGAGAAAAAGCATGAATACAGCAATTAATACAAAGACAACAGAATGTGGAATAAATGAGGAGGCAGCATCTGATGATTTGTCCAGGGCTTTAAGTTTTACCAGCTCATAGCTTGCTTTGCCATATTCAGCAGCTCTTTCGAGAAGCGATTCAATCAACTTCGCATGGTCTTCCATGGCTCCCGTCCTGATAACGTTTTAACCCCTGGCGGTCTTAACATCCTTTCCGGTTTTCCCTGGTTTGGTTGTTCCCGGGTCAGTAGAGTCGGAAACGTCTTCCTCTGCCTCTTCAAATTTTTCGGAGAAGTCATCAAGAAATTCCTTGAATTTTTCTTTTAAAGCCTCTGCATAGTCTTCTGCCTTTTTTGATATTCTTTTCCGGGTGTTCCACCCTTTATCGGGAGCAAATAAAATCCCTAATAATGCACCGGCGGCGACGCCAGCCAATACGCCTAATAATACTTTTCCTGAACTCATAATTTTATTTTTAAATAATGAGTCCACTGTAATAGGTGGACTCATAGGTTGCAATTAAAGCGATGATCTTAAAAAACTTTTCGACCCTGAATAACCCTGAGTATTACCGCAATAATTGCTATAACAAGAAGAATATGGATTATGCCTCCAGCATGAAAGCCTACAAATCCAACTGCCCATGCGATGAGCAGAACCACTGCCAAAACATAAAGTAAATTTCCCATGATTCCTGTCTTTTACTTTTTACAATAAAATAACCAGCAGAATTACGATAATAATTATTGCAGCGCCTGAAAGATAAACACCACTACCAATTGCTTTAAGGTTGTGTCTGATTGATTTTACTTCTTTTCGTAAATCTTTCTTTTCTTCCGATTTCAGTTTTGTTTTATCCATTGCTTTTATTTCATTCAGCCTTAGTTCTAATGCTTTAGCTTCAGCTGATTCTGCAGGTTTTGGTGCTGGTAAAGAGGTTGGTTCCTCAGTTGTTGCAGCAAGTGATTGAAGCGGGAGAAAAGTTAATGACAAAAATGCCACCATTAAACAAAAAACGATCTTTTTCATCTTAATTTATTTTTAATTAGTAACTCTTTATAAGTGTAATTTTATTAGATTTATATTGCTGAGAATAATATTCATTGATATTAATTTTATTTTTGATAGTAAATTATTACATTGACAAAGATATGTCTCCCTATTCCCGGAACCGTTACATAATTTTGTTAAAAGTTTACATAATTCACGCTTTCTAAAAAAACATAAGACGAGTGAAGTAAGAGTACATTGCTTTCATTTTATTGATATATCATTCCTGCCGGTTTTCCAATTTCAAAATCTCTGAAACCGAAATCTGTTGTTTTAAATGAGTTCATTTTAAAAACATTCTGTCCGGTTCCTGGAATTAATGGATAAAATGAGATGGATATTTGGAATGTTTTAAAGACAAGGTTTTCATTTTTAATTAAGACTCCCAACCCTATCTGTGAATATACTTTACTGTTTTTAAATCCTGTCTTTGAATCGCTAAGCATGCCAAGTGAATATTCAATATATGGTGCAAAACGGAACCCTAAAAAATTCCACGGGGCGTATGATTGTGTCTGCAAGGTAAATAACAGCCGGTTGGTACCCGACAATGCCGGACTGTTAAAACCATCAAGACCATAACTATCATTGATAGTTAAACTATCGTACGAAAACCGGTTTATGCCAATGGTCAACTGCGGTTTTACAAATTGCCTGAATTTCCATTTCCCTATTTCAAATAGTCCTGTAAAATAATTTACGCCTACCGTCAGAACACCCTGTTCAGGATGTGATGCATGAAAGAACGTTCCATATTCGAAGTTTGAACTCAGGTATCCCCATTCATTATAGTTGCCAAAGTAGATCCGCACACCTAAATATAAACGTCCGGAATTATTTTTTACCTGGTAACCTCCTGTCAGTGCGTAAACTCTTCCAACCGGCACATCTTCTATAACACCGAATTTAAAAATATATTTGTCCTGAACATATTTCCTGGTGGAAAGTCCAATTGTAGCCAGATAAAAATTTTCACTGGAATAAAAATGAAACGGGTCATAAAGCTCAGATGGTTTTTCCAGATACCTTATATGCAGATACCGGGCAGCCAAAATCAGATTGGTTACAAGTACATCTTCCGTATTGCCTTTAAAAAGTTGAAGCGCTTTACCTGCCCAAAAATCCTGCGTCCGGAATTTCAAAGTCACAGGAACATAAACAGAATTCATATCCTTCAGGGAATCTTTTTTAATTTGAGAAGCAAAAGATACCCCTGCCGCCAACTTTGCTAACGGGGAAAAAAACGGCCGGTCAACAGCAAAACTCCGGCTGAAATTTCCATATCCGTCAATTCCAAGATGCAACCTTGCACTGATGTAGGAGTTCCTTATGTTTGGGATCGAATAGTCTGTATTAAAAGAACTAATTCCCCTGGTAAAACTCCTTGAAAAAGAATTTTGAAATTCATGACCATAACCTAAAAAATTTTTATCGGTTAAATCGACCCTGATTCTTGAAGCTGAAATGGATCCTTCCGGAATGATGGTCCAATTATCCAGTTCACGAATAAAGATATCCACTGAATCCGATTTTACCCCTGCCGCCACAACAGAAAAAGAAACCTCATGCACATATTTCTGGTTGCGGATCAAACGTTCCGATTCCTTTACAAGTAAAGAATTGAAAGGTTGATTCTTATGTATCAGCAACAGGTTCCGGATAGTGATACCCTGAGTTTTAATATGCATCCCATTCCCAGCCTTAGATAAGAAATTCTGTTTTCCAACAGTAGTTTCAGAAGCTGAGTAACCAAAAGGATCAAGCGTAATAACATCGATATTCCGGATGACTTTTCCTTCAAAGATACTGTATGGTTTTTGTATCAGTTTTTTATATACTTTCTTATGAAATGCTTTATTTTTTGAGTCGGGAGCTACCGGTTTAAAAATAAGCTGGTAAATAAATCTGGTAAACTTGCTTCGTTTAGAATAGGATTCAATATTCTTATAAAGATGGGTTGAATCTGTTTTGACAGGAGTTTCCTGTGCATATGCAAAATCACTTAATGATATTAAAACAAAAAAAAATATGAAAATATGTTTGAACCACATTTGAATTAAACAGACCTGAAACATCTATGCCATTGCATTTTATTCGTATCTTCTTTTTATGGTTTTCGAAATCATTTTAAAATGTTCGTTGGCTTTCACAATATTTGATGTATGTGCTTTTGCTATTTCAACCTCGTTATTATCCATCTTCTTCAATCTATTTGTCAGTTTAATGTCTGAAATGAAGAACAAAGGCTGCTATTCCTACCAGCCTTTGATAAAGTTGGCTTCATGAGAGTATCATATTAAATAGCAAAATTGCAATTCTTTATTTTGAGAACCATTACACAATTTTTAGAATAAGTTATATCATTCACGTATTCTCCGAAGCGCTATGCCGTCTAAACGATCATTGCCTCATAAATTAAACAATACTCCTCCATACTTGTTGAGTAATATATTATCTAATTTCACGCCATGATCTTCTCCGGGAGGTATTACTAATGACCAATTCTAAAAAATCAGGAAGCCTGGTTGAAAAGCCGGTTGATAACATATCCAATGTTGTTGTGGCAATGGATGAAGTCAAGGGAATAAGTACAGCTTCTGATAAGAAAATCCTTGTTAAGCAATATCCTGTCACAGGGATGTCGTGTGCTTCCTGTGCTGCAAACGTGGAATCTAAGCTCAGCAAGCAGCCTGGTGTGGTTAAAGCCGCAGTAAACCTTGCATCCGAGATAGCTACAGTTGAATTCATGCCTTCTCTGATCCAGCCTCAAAACCTTAAGGAAGCTGTTACATCAATAGGCTATGACCTGATTATTGACGAATCGGAAAACGCGAAGGAAGAGCTGGAGAGTATTCAGCAGAAGGCCTACAGGTCCATGAAACAAAGAACGATACTGGCGATCATTCTGGCCACTCCCCTTCTGCTGATAAGCATGTTCTTTATGAATATTCCCCTTGCCAACTATATAATGTGGGCCCTGGCGACACCTGTTGTTTTTTATTGCGGACGTTCTTTCTTCATCAACGCCTTTAAGCTGATAAGGCACGGAAATGCAAATATGGATACACTTGTTTCATTGAGCACAGGTATTGCATATTTATTTAGTGTATTTAATACACTTTTTCCGGAGTTCTGGCATAAACAGGGATTACATGCTCATGTATATTTTGAAGCAGCAGGAGTGGTGATTGCGCTTGTTTTGCTTGGAAAGCTCCTTGAAGGCGGCGCAAAAGCAAACACCTCGGCTGCTTTGAAGAAGCTGATCGGTTTGCAGCCCAAAACAGTCTTTAAGGTTCTTGACAACGGACATACCAGGGAATTTCTTATTTCGAAAGTGAAACCAGGTGATGTAATCCTTGTAAAACCGGGAGAAAAAATTCCTGTCGACGGGATTGTGACTCTCGGAAGTAGTTATGTTGATGAAAGCATGATAACAGGGGAACCTGTTCCTGTGATAAAAGAACAGGGTTCAAAAATCTTCGCCGGAACAGTAAATCAGAAAGGAAGTTTTCAGTTTGTTGCCCAGAAAGTCGGAGCGGATACTTTGCTCAGCGGTATAATAAAGATGGTTCAGGAGGCTCAGGGGAGCAAAGCCCCGGTACAAAAGCTGGTAGATAAAATTGCCGGGATATTTGTTCCGGTTGTGGTTGCAATCTCATTGGTTACCCTGGCAGTATGGTGGATAGCCGGCAGTGATAATGGTTTCAGCCAGGGAGTCCTTTCTATGGTCACCGTACTTGTGATAGCCTGCCCATGTGCCCTCGGGCTCGCAACTCCTACCGCCATTATGGTTGGAATTGGAAAGGGCACTGAGAATAATATTCTTATAAAAGATGCCGAAGCTCTGGAGATGACCCATAAAATGAATGCAATAGTGCTTGACAAGACCGGAACAGTCACTGAGGGAAAACCTTCAGTCGACAGGATAGAATGGAGGAACTCTAACGATAAATCAAAGGGTGGAAATATCCTGTACAGTCTTGAAAAACTATCTGAACATCCGCTTGCTGAATCTGTCGTAAATTATCTTGACGAAAATGCATCTCCAGTAGTTATGACAGATGTGGTCAGCCTCACGGGCAGGGGGATTACAGGATATTTCCAAAAGAAAAAATATTTTGCCGGAGGACTGAAGCTCGCCAATGAGAATAAAATCAATATTGAGCCAAGACTTGAAGAACTGGCCGGCAAATGGGAAGAAGAGGCCAATACAGTAATTTATTTTGCTGATGACAGGAATGTGCTCGCAGTGTTATCAGTTTCCGACAAGATAAAGGAAAACTCAGCAATGGCAGTTCAGGAGCTTAAGGATATGGGTATCGATGTCTACCTGGTTACCGGTGACAATCGAAAAACTGCCGAGGCAGTGGTAAATAAGACAGGAATCCCTGAGTACAAAGCTGAAATGCTCCCATCCGATAAAGCAGCTTTTATTTCTTTTTTGCAGAAGCAAGGCAAAACAGTAGGAATGGTCGGTGACGGAATAAATGACAGCCAGGCACTTGCAACGGCAGATGTCAGCATTGCAATGGGCAAGGGCTCGGATATTGCAATTGATGCGTCAAAAATGACCATAATAAGCAATGATCTTGCAACAATTCCTGCAGCTATAAGGTTAAGCAGAAACACTGTCAGAACCATCAGGCAAAATCTGTTCTGGGCATTTATTTATAATGTAATTGGTATTCCCCTGGCAGCTGGAGTACTTTTTCCGGTTAACGGATTCCTTTTGAATCCCATGATCGCAGGAGCAGCTATGGCACTAAGCAGTGTCAGTGTCGTAAGTAACAGCTTGAGATTGAAATACTCGAAATGAGGAAGGATTAATGGCTTTATTGCCCCGGTTCAACGTGAATGGTGACTGTAAGATTATCGTAGAACCTTTTAAGTTCATCTTCAATTCTGTCGCAGTAACTGTGGGCAGTACCCACTGATTCATTCTCAGGTATCTCCACATGAATGTCAATAAACCGGTAATTGCCTGCAATACGGGTCCTCAGATCATGGTAGCTCACTTTCATTTTGTCAAGCTTGTTTTCAAGGTCCCTGACTTCTTCAACACCCCATGAAGTATCAAGAAGAGGGGAGAACGCTCTTTTCAAAAGCTCATATGATTCTCTTATTATGAAAAGAGCAACAAATATTGCCACAATCGGATCAAACCACTTAATGCCGGTTAACATTATAAGACTAAGTCCGACTGCAACACCAAGTGAGGTATATACATCTGTTTTCAAATGCAGGGCATCTGCCTCAAGGGCTACGGAATTTGTTTCATGTGCTACCTTGTACAGCTTTCGGGAAACAATGGTATTGACAACTGCTGAGATGAACATTATCACGGCACCAAGCCAGATTGATTCAAGCTGCATTGACCCACCCGTCAGTTTTTTAACAGCTTCGATAATGATCCAGACAGCCGCAATAAGGATCAGTAAACCTTCGATCACTCCGGAAATATTCTCAACCTTTCCATGCCCGTAGGGATGGCGTGAATCAGGAGGAGTATCCGACACTTTCACGGCAAAAAAAGCAATCACTGCAGCAATGAGGTCCATTGATGAATGGATTGCCTCAGATATAATACTTACTGAACCGCTTATAATGCCGACCGTCAGCTTCATAATAATAAGAAGCGTATTCGAAGCGACTGAAAGTCTTGCAATTTTAACTTTGGCATTCATCAGCTGACAGGATTATATTATAAAGTGCAGGTTATACACCTCAGGTCAAAGGAAGCAAAATATTTAATTACTAACAAGAAGATAAATCAGATACTAACCAATTCATATTCACTGTTTCCCAGTCCTATTTTTACAGCATGTTCGATTCCAGACTGCCAGAAGGTATCCGGATGGGCATGCCTGAATTTATCCTCGCCCCTATAATCCTTCTTGCTTTGATTATCAAAGATTTTACTTCCGGGAAGGGCTGGAGCTGCTGTTACCATATCGGCACATGCCTGATCGAGAGCTACGGGATCGAATGAAGCTGCAATGCCCAGATCGGGTACAATGGGATAATCGTTTGAATCCCAGCAATCACAATCAGGTGAAACGTTCATAATGAAGCTGATGTGAAATGATGGTTTATCCCTGACTACAGCGAACGCATACTCTGAGATCCTTTTACAGGCTTTTTCCGAGCTGCTCTGCCATACCACCCTCGAAGCATCATACTGGCATACGGCGACACATTGTCCGCAGCCCGTGCATTTTTCATAATCGATATGTGCGATTTTATCTTTTCCGACTTTTATAGCCCCATACGCACAATACTTTTCACAGACCCTGCACCCGGTGCAATTCTTCTCATATATCTTTGGGGAAGAGCCGGAATGAAGGAATAATTTGCCTCCGACCGATGCACAGCCCATACCAAGATTTTTCAGTGCTCCTCCAAAGCCTGTAAGCTCATGACCCTTAAAATGATTCAAAGTGATTATCACATCGGAATCCGCTATTGCGGAACCAATTTTTGCTGTTTTGCAAAGTTCGAGGTTAACTTCAATTTCGTGGTAATCCGTACCTTTAATTCCATCTGCTATAATCACCGGGCAATCTGTTGCCAGCGGATTAAATCCGTTCTCGAAAGCTGCTTCAAGATGCGATGGGGCATTTGCCCGTCTGCCCCAGTACAGCGTATTGCAGTCGGTAAGGAAAGGGACAGCATCCTTTGATTTCAGATATTTAACTATTCGGGCAGCATAATTGGGACGAAGATACGCCAGGTTGCCCGGTTCTCCGAAATGGATCTTTAAGGCAACAATCTTCTTACTGAAATCAATAGTGTCAATGCCTGCCCTTACGACCAGGTTCTCGAGCTTCTTCAGAAGGTTCACTGAAGGCCTGGTCCGAAGGTTCGTAAAATATACTTTTGATTTTGACATTCTTATTTGCTAAACTGATAAAATTCTGGCCAGCTCAACCAGATGTGATTCACATGTCTATGAAGCTTTACAGCCCCGGCGAACGGCACCAGTAAAAAGGCGCAAAGTTAACATAAAATTCCAGCCCTGCAAAGAATTGGAACGTCGCTAAAATCACATGTTTGAGACGTAATCCCGTATTTTCTCAATGAGCCATTTCGGGGTTGACGTCGCTCCGCAAATTCCAATGGTTTGTTTATTGATAAACCATAATTTCTCAATCTCCTCAGGGGATGAAACAAAATGTGTATCAGGATTTACGCTTTTACAGACTGAAAATAGCATTTTCCCGTTGGAGCTCTCTTTCCCGCTTACAAAAATAATTGTATCATGTTTCCTGGCAAATGATTTCAAATGTGGTTCCCTGTTGGAAACCTGGCTGCAGATAGTCTTATTCACCTCAAAATGCAGGACCGGATCAATTTTCCCATGTTCCTTCATATTGTTAAAAATAAGCTCCTTGATGTGATTATATTCTGAAATTCTCATTGTTGTCTGAGCAAAAAGGTAAACCGGTCGTGATAAGTCAATTTTTTTTAAATCCACAGTTGAGGATATCAGAATTCCCTCATTGTTTGTCTGTCCTAGCAGCCCAACCACCTCTGCATGACCAGGTTTACCATAGATAACGACTTGTCCGTTATCCGTTTTGGTCCTGATCCAGGTTTCCCTGATTTTTGAATGCAGCATTTTTACGATAGGACATGTGGCTTCGATTATCCTGATGTTGTTTTCATCAGCAATACGGTAAGTTTCCGGAGGTTCTCCATGAGCACGGATCAGTACCTTACAGTTTTTAAGCCTTCCGAACTCCTCATGGTTTATCGAAACAAGCCCAAGGGAAGCGAGCCGTTCAACCTCTTTGTCATTATGGACTATCGGACCGAGTGAAAATACTTTTTCACCACGTAAAAGCGCTTTTTCAGCGATTTCAACCGCGTTGCGAACACCAAAACAAAATCCTGATCTCTTATCTATATCAACTTCCATTTATCCTGCTTCCGATGATTTTCATTACCCACTCCATCTGCTCTGCCACTGTCATCTTGCTGTTATCCAGAACAATAGCATCTTCTGCTCTTCTCAGCGGACTTATATCCCTGTTCTCATCAGCAATGTCACGGGCAATGATATTCCTTCTGATCTCCTCAAATTTTACTTCAATATTCTTATGAACAAGTTCGTCAAATCTTCTTTTTGCTCTTATATCAACCGAGGCTGTCATAAAGATCTTAAGGTCAGCGTCGGGAAATACAACCGTTCCTATATCCCTTCCATCCATAACAATCCCCTTATAAACACCGATCTGTCTCTGTAATTCCACCATGCGTGAACGGACTTCCGGAATCTGACTTATCCTGCTTACATATGATGAGACCTCAAATCCCCTGATTTCCCTTTCAACATTCTCAGAATTCAGGAATGTTTCATATTCAAGAATATCAGGATTATAGACGAAACAGATATGAATGTCTTTTATGTCTGCAAGGATCCCACCCATCTTAAGGCCTCCCTTTACATATCCTTTTCTCAGACAATAGAGAGTGACCGCACGATACATGGCTCCGCTGTCGATATAGATGTAATTCATTGCCCTGGCTATTTCCTTTGCAAAGGTACTCTTGCCACAGGAAGAATAACCGTCAATAGCAATAATGAGCTTTTTATTCATTTTCATATTAGCAAAAACTGCCAGACGTGAGTTTAATCTGCAAAATAATAAACTTCCTTAAAGTTACTTTTTATTTTTCACCCCTAAATCCCCTGAAGGGGACTTATTGCTCATCAAAATGTAATCAAAACCCCCTTTAGGGGGAAGGGGGTGATCTTAAAAGTTTTATTCAAACTCCGGAAGGGTAAATCTATTTGCATTTAAATGCGAACGGCACGACATTTAATTTTAGAGATACTATGTCAGCATAATTTCACTTACGGATTTTTTTATATAGGAGGTCGGGACGGACAATTAATGAAACATGATTTGAAGATCCGGCAAGATGATATGAAGCACGTCCGAATTCAAGACTCAGGAGTGAGGTGTTGAGCCCGAAACCCCAGGAGAATCCGATTCCGGAAACCTTTGCCTCAGTCTGTAACTCCCTTCTCCTCTGGTAATTGTATCCCAGGCTAAAATAAAAATTCTTATGAGGTATAATCTCAGCGCCAACAATAACATGCTTCATTGCGTTTTCAAGGAATCCTGATCCTGATGTATTATCATTATTCTGCTGGGAAGATCCGGAGTATTGATATGTAAGATCAAATTTTTCAAGATGCCTTAAGGTAAGTGAGAACCTGAAAGGTGCATGAGCAAGTCTTACTGAAGCACCGGCCAGGATTTCAAAAGGCAAATTCCCTCGCGATTCGCCTGCATAGGTTGTAACCTGATAACCAATATTCCTTAATACAAAACCTGCAGACAACAGATTTTTCCGGTTATGCCATGAAGCCCCTAAATCGAATGCAAATCCAAAAGAGGTGTAATCTTCCAGATGGGAGAGGACAGGTTTGAAGTTGATTCCGACGGTAAACATTGAATCAATTTCGCGGGAATAAATTACTGAAAATGCATATTCTGAAGCTGTAAACGAACCCGTTATATTTCCTGAAGCATCAGCTTCAGTAAATGATCCATAATTCAGATAAGTTATTCCGCCTGCAAAGTTTCCTGTTCCGGGCACTGATAATGAGTACATGGCAAGTCCATAATTAATACCAGCCAGGTAGTTTACATAATTGAGTGCCAGGCTTTTATTCATACCATGGTTGAGCAGCGCAGGATTATAATAGGCCAGGTTCAGATTTTTATCCGTCAATGAAACATTTGCTCCGCCAAGGGATGCGATAAGACCGGAATGCGTCAGGTTCAGGAACTCGTAAACATTATCACCGCCGTTTTGTGAAAATGATCCTGTTGTTAGCAGGCAGAGCAGAATAATATTTACGGTTCGTTTTGCCATTTGCTGATCTTCTGAGCCCTTATATTCAGGCAGTTTTTCCTGTCAGGATAAATGCATCATCAGTCGCTTTTTTCCGGCCATTCATCTGAGACATGATCAGGCCGCAGATCACCACAAACATTCCAACAATATTCTGAAAAGTTAGTTTATCGCTAAGTATCAGGAATGAAAAGATGGCAGTGAAAATTGGAATGAAGTTAGTAAAGACATTTGCCTTAGTGATTCCCAGGTTCCTCACTGAAAAGGCGAACAGGATAAATGCACCGCAGGAAGCAAAAATAGAGAGCTCAATAATCGGAATGAAAGAATTGAAAGTGAAAGATGTGTGAATGAAACTCTTAAAATCCGAGAAAAGAAAAACGGGGAGAAAAAGAATTACCCCGATCGTGTTCTGAATGGTAACTATGAACACAGGGCTGTATTTTCGTACAAGTTTGCTCAATGTCAGGTTATAACCCGATGCAGAGAAAACCGCCAGCGCCAGAAAGCTTAAGCCTTTAATATTGAATGAGATGGTTCCGTTTTTATTCAGAACGAAGATAATGATCCCGATAAATGAAATTAGAATTCCGGCATAGTTGACAATCCTGAGTCTTTCCTTGAATATTATCCAGGCGCCCATTGTGGCAACAACAGGAATAGTGGAAATAATTACCGAACCGACGGTGGCTGATACATAGGTAAGCCCGTAGCTTTCTCCGAGAAAATAAAGAAAAGGCTCAAACACGGCCAGCATCAGGAACATCTTCCGGTCCTCTTTTCTTATCCTTACAAATTTCTTCTTTACTGCCAGGTAGGATGACAACAGGATTATTGAGAAAACAAGACGAATAAAAACTATTGTAACAGGTCGGAATGTTTCATTTGCTATTTTGAACCAGATGAATGAGAATGACCAGAAAATCATTGCAAGAAACACTCCCCCGTATATCCTGATTTTGCTGTTCACCGTTGCTGATTGCGATTGATATGAGGTGCGAATTTATACTTATTAATTGTAAATATTTTAGTTAGCAAATAAAAAACTTGTGGCGACAATCCCCAACCCTACTGAAGAGGAGTTAACCCCCCAACCCCCCTAAAGGGGGGCTTATTTAATCTGCGGAACTCTGCCAAAAAATAATTTCGACTGCCAGATAAATGCCAATTTTCAATTTAATTTTATTCTCTGAATATTAATATGTTATATCATCCAAATGTTTCGAACATATGATTTATATGCCTAAATACTGATTTGTTTATGAATCATTAATTATTATATTTGCCGCCTCGAAGGCAGAAAAAATGGATCATTAAAGCATTCAGATTACCAGATTAAACAAATAACCAAAATCCTGATTAACAGATGAAAATTTTAGTCTGTATAAGTAATGTCCCTGATACGACAACGAAAATCAAATTTGCTGAAGGTAATACATCAGTTGATACAACGGGAATTCAATGGGTTATAAATCCCTGGGATGAATTATCACTTACAAGGGCACTTGAATTGAGGGACGATCCTTCAAGTGGTGTGAAATCGGTCACTGTGGCACATGTTGGAAATGCAGGATCAGAACCTACAATCAGGAAAGCCCTGGCCATTGGCGCTGATGATGCAATAAGAATCAATTCGGAAGCCACGGATGCATATTTTGTTGCCGGACAGATTGCTGAAGCTGCAAGGAAAGAACAATTCGATATTATCATGTGCGGAATTGAATCGAGTGATTTCAATGGATCGGCCGTAGGCGGAATGATCTCTGAATTCCTCGGAATCCCCTCGGTGTCTTCAGTTTCAGGTCTGACGGTCACAAACGGAGTTCCTCTTCTCACACGGGAAATTGATGGAGGAAAGGAAAATATCAGGGTACCTGTACCCTTTGCTGCAATTGTCCAGAAAGGAATCGCAAAAGAACCGAGAATTGCTTCAATGCGCGGTATTATGACGGCCAGAACCAAACAGGTCAGACTCTATGAGCCGGTAGCTGGAGAAAAACTGACTGAGATTACCGGTTTTGAAAAGCCTCAGCCTCGCGCCGCATGCAAATATATTGATGCAGAAAATCCTGCGCTGCTTATTGAACTGCTACAGAATGAAGCAAAAGTTATATAAAGCAGGTTGCTGACTCCTGGTTGCATGTTGCTGGTTATCAGTAATGATTGCCACTCAACAAGTAACCAGTAACCAGGAACCAGCAATTATTTTTTAAGTTAACAAACAAAGATAAACAACATGTCAGTTTTGGTTTATACGGAAAATTGGGACGGAAAATTCAAGAAACTCTCGTTTGAGCTGGTTTCATATGCAGCAGCTGTTGCCGAAAAGCTGAAAATGAGTGTGACAGCCGTTTCAATCGGAGAAGCGGAAGATGATGAGTTAAAAAAACTTGGGAATTATGGGGCAAACAAGATCATTAACATTATCAGTGAACAACTAACTGTACTTGATAATCAAGCTTATACGAAGATACTTGCAGATATCGCCCGCAATGAAGGATCGAAGATTATTATCTTTTCGAACAACATTACAGGAAAAGCCCTCGCTCCGCGGCTGTCAGTAAAGCTGAAAGCAGGAATCGGATCAGGTGTGAGCAGAGCCCCTCTATCGCTTGATCCTTTCACAGTATATAAACGAGCTTATTCCGGTAATGCCTTTGCACATTTAATAATAAGATCAGATATCAAAATACTTACTCTGGCGCAAAACTCATTTGAACTCCTGGAAAAACCAACAGGCTCTTTACCTGAAACAATAAAAATCGATGTCGATTCAACCTCAATAAAAACAAGTGTAACTGATACACTTAAACAAACCGGTAAAATAGTTCTTACCGACGCCGATGTTGTTATTTCAGGCGGAAGAGGCATGAAATCTCCTGACAACTGGGCGCCGCTTGTAGAGCTTGCTTCACTGCTTGGAGGAGCCACAGCTTGTTCACGGCCGGTATCTGATGAAGGATGGAGGCCTCATGAAGAACATACAGGCCAGACAGGGAAAATAATTGCACCTAACCTTTATGTGGCTGTGGGGATTTCAGGAGCTACCCAGCATCTGGCAGGGGTAAGCTCTTCAAAGTATATTGTAGCTATCAACTCCGATAAGGATGCTCCGATCTTCGAATCGGCACAATACGGTATTGTCGGAGATGCAATGAAAGTTCTGCCAAAGCTTGTTGAAGCCGTAAAGGGAATGAAGAAGTAAGAATGTATTATGTCTTATAGACGATGTATTATGTGTTCTTAAAGGAGGAATGAGCGGAGGACTCTGTGGCCCTCTGTGTTTGCTCTGTGTAACTCTGGGTAAGTTCTTAGATTCTTTGCGTCCTTTACTGTTAAAAGAGTTATTTTTTCAAATATGTTTACATAGAATTAATTTTTCAGATTATAGATGACCAGACAAATAATTTTTGCAGCTGTCCTTCTGATAACCCTGGGAATATTTTTCTATACTGTGAGCCGATTAATCAAATTCTTCAGTTTTACCCGGCCTGCTTTTCCGGTAAGAGATATCTGGAAAAGGTTCCGGCTCATGATGCGCGTGGCATTAGCTCAGGCGAAGATCTTCAGAAAGCCGGTTTTGGGATTCTTCCATGCCCTGGTTTTCTGGGGTTTTTGCATAATCCTGTTCGGCAGCATTGAAATGATCATTGATGGTCTTGCAGGAACAGAAAGGGTACTGAGTTTTCTTGGTCCCGTTTACAATTTTATTATTGCGACCGGAGATGTATTTGCGGTAATCGTAGCAATCGCAATAATAATCTTTTTAAGCAGGCGCCTTTTCTTTCATATTAAGCGGTTTGAAGGAATAGAAATGAAGAGAAAATCCCATTTTGATGCGAATATTGCTCTTTCACTAATACTTCTCCTGATGATATCCCTGCTTCTGATGAATACGGGATATGCAGGAAATAAAATATCCACAGGCGGGAAAATATCAGGCTACTTCCCGGTCAGTACTATTCTTGCCGGATTATTCAGTGGTTTTTCTTCAGAAGGCTTCAGGACAATGCATGAAATCTCCTGGTGGACGCACATCCTTCTTATTTTCATATTTGCCAATTACCTTCCATACTCGAAGCACTTTCATGTTTTCATGTCAGTGCCGAACGTCTTTCTTTCCAGGCTTGAACCTCTCGGAAAATTGACGAATATGGACAGCATTACAAGGGAGGTTAAACTTATGCTCGATCCATCCGCAGCTTTTGCCACGTCCAATGACAGTGCACCTGCTGAACGCTTTGGAGTAAAGGATGCCGAAGATGCAAGCTGGAAAAACTATTTTGATTCACTGTCTTGTACCGAATGCGGAAGATGCACATCAGTCTGTCCGGCGAACATTACTGGCAAAAAGTTATCGCCGCGCAAGGTAATGATGGACCTTCGTGCCCGGATGAAGGAAAAAGGTCCGCTAATGGTCAGGAACGGAAGGGATTTCTCTGACAACCGATTCCTGCTCAGGGATTATATCTCGGAGGAGGAACTTTGGGCCTGTACTACCTGTAACGCATGTGCAAAAGAATGTCCGATAAATATAAACCATCCTTCCCTGATAGTTGACATGAGGCGCTATCTGGTTCTGGAAGAAGCTTCTGCTCCCGGCGGGCTTAAAAGTGTGTTTAACAATATCGAAAACAACGGTGCTCCGTGGCAGTATTCGGCCGAAGACAGACTTAACTGGACTAAGGATCTTGGATTTGAAGTACCGATTATTTCCGAATTATCGGTACGGGGTGAAAAACCTGACTACCTTTTTTGGGTAGGATGTGCAGGTGCTTTTGATGACAGGTACAAAAAGGTTGTCAGAGCCTTCGCTAAAATACTTAACAGACTGAATGTCAGCTATGCAGTGTTGGGTAAAGAAGAAACCTGCACGGGGGATCCTGCCCGAAGGGCTGGAAATGAAATGCTGTATCAGATGCAGGCTTTGCAGGTCATTGAGATGCTGAAAAGATATGACGTAAAAAAAATAATAACAACCTGTCCTCATTGCTTCAATATTTTCAGGAATGAGTATCCGGATCTCGGAGGGAATTATGTAGTAATCAATTATCTCCAGTTCATTAATCAGGGCATAGAGAATGGAAAGATGGAACTCCCTGAAAAATCGTTTAGAGAAATTACAATTACTTACCACGATCCTTGTTACCTTGGAAGAGGTAATGATGTATATTCAGAACCCCGCTCAATAGTAAAATGTGTGACGAAGAATTTTGTTGAGATGCAGAGGCACAAAAGCTTTGCATTATGTTGCGGGGCAGGAGGTGCACAAATGTTCAAGGAGGCTGAAAAGGGAATCAGGGAAATATTTATTGAAAGAACAGAAGAAGCACTCGCAACTGAAGCTGAAATAATTGCTACTGCTTGTCCCTTCTGCATGACGATGATCACAGATGGCCTGAAATATAAAAACAGGGAAGCTGATGTCAGGAATATCGATATTGCGGAATTAGTCGCAAATTCAATGGGACTTTAAACCCGCAGTTTTATGTTAAAAACTAACACAGAGGAAATCCGGACCTGCCCTGCCTACCGGCAGGCAGGCGGCAGGCAGGGCAGCACAGAGATCACAGAGATTATGCTCTGCGGAACTCTGAGTATCCTCTGTGGATCTCAGTGTAAGTTTTTATTTTAGTAGTTTGTACTTAAAAAATATTAAGAGTGCCGAAATGGAAACCAGAAAAGTTTTAAAAAGCGGAGAATTCCTTGTAAGCGAAATTGAAGCAAGGGACATTTTTATTCCGGAGGAATTCAATGAGGAACAGAAAATGATTGCCCAAACATGCAGGGATTTTCTTGAAGCTGAGGTGTATCCCAACATGGAAGCAGTTGAAAAAAGTGACAGGGAACTTATGAAAAGAATGCTCAAAAAATCGGGTGAGCTCGGATTGATGGGTATTTCGATCCCTGAAGAATATGGAGGATTTGGTCAGTCATTTGTCACCCAGATGCTTGCAGCAGAAACTACAGGGGCAGGATATTCATTCTCAGTAGCTTACATGGCCCATTGCGGAATTGGCACGCTTCCGATTTTGTATTATGGAAATGAGGACCAGCGGCAGCGCTATGTAACAAAACTTGCTACCGGCGAACTCCTTGGAGCTTATTGCCTGACAGAGCCCGGAGCAGGCAGTGATGCCAATTCCGGCAAAACAAGTGCAAAACTTTCGGAAGACGGAAAACATTATATAATCAACGGGCAGAAGATGTGGATCACAAACGCCGGTTTTGCCGATACTCTCGTTGTTTTTGCCAAGATTGACAACGACCGGGTACTGAGTGCATTTATTATCGAGAGCAAATATCCGGGAGTTGTTATCGGTCCCGACGAACATAAGATGGGAATCAAAGGATCGTCAACCGCTCAGATTTTTTTCAATGATGTGAAGGTACCTGTGGAAAATCTTCTGGGGAAGAGGGGAGAGGGATTCCGGATCGCGCTGAGCATCCTGCATATGGGAAGACTTAAGCTTGGTGCAAACGTTCTTGGTGCTGCCAAGAAATCAATTACGGATTCAGTGAAATACGCCAACGAACGCAAGCAATTTGGAGCCATGATTTCAACCTTCGGGGCAATAAAACATAAGCTTGCTGAACAAGTCATTCGTCTTTTTGCATCAGAATCAGCTGTTTACAGAGTAAGCAAGGATGTTGATGAAATGATGGAAAAACTAAAATCAGAGTGCGGTGACAAGGGCAGAGCGTCAATTGATGCGATAAGTCATTATGCAGTCGAAGCAGCAATCCTGAAAGTCTACGGTTCCGAAATGCTTGATTTTGTTGCTGATGAAACCGTTCAGATACATGGAGGCATGGGTTATTCGGCAGAGCTCCCGATCGAAAGAGGTTACCGTGATTCAAGAATTAACCGGATCTTCGAGGGAACAAACGAGATCAACCGCCTCCTTGTTTCTGATACTGCAATGAAGCGCGCAATGAAAGGCGACTTTAATCTATTCGGAGAAGCCGAAAAACTATATGGCAATCTCGATAACCTGAACGGGGAGGAAGTCCCCGGCGAATCCTATTTCCAGGAAAAGAAAAGATATATCAGTAATTTCAAGAATGTGATTCTTCTTTGTATACACGGTGCAACAAAAAAATTCGAAAAGTGCCTTGTAAATGAACAGGAAATCATGAACAATCTTGCAGATATGATAATGGAAACATATCTTTCCGAATCTCTTGCATTAAGGATTGAGAAACTTGAATCTATTAAAGGTAGAAGTCCGGTATACAGGGATATTCTGGATGTAAATATTTACGACACCGCTGATAAAGTCAGGAAATCTGCTGCTGATGCCATCTTTTCTTTTGCGTCCGGTGAGTCTGCCTCAAAGCTAAACAAGGCTTCTGAATCATTAACAAAGGTAAGGGGCATAAATGTGAAAGATACCAGAAGACGTATTGCCGATAAGCTCATTGAGGATAATTCTTACAAATTTTAGGCACAGGCAAGTATTTTTATCAAAATGTGAAAGATTCTTTAAACAAAACAGGGCTGATAATCCTCATTAGTTCGGGTACGGTTCTCTATTGTTACTGGCGGTGTTTTAAATTGTGGCGATTGAGTGAATTTCACATTAATTTAATAAAAATCACTTACGCAGATGATAAAGATCAATTTTTTACGTGATAAACAGCATTTAATAGAGGTCAAATTAACAGCATGTAAAATTCTACTAATCAGGATTATCAGATATCTTTGTTAGATAATTAACAATACACCAGACATGAAACTGAAAGCTAAGATGTTATGGTCTTCATTACCGGCTTTAATAATATTTGCTGGAGTTGTCCTGTTTTCTTCATGTGAAAAGTATGCTATTGAAACTGAGGTAATTAACCCGGTGGATACGGTACATTTTCAGGCTCAGATCCAGCCTATTTTCAACGGTATTTGCGTTAACTGTCATAGCGGAGGGCGCAATCCCGATCTGAGGAATGGGAATTCCTATAACTCCCTGACAACAGGCGGTTTTGTTAACCTCCCTGCAGAAACCAGCAGACTTTACCGGCAAATTACTTCATCAAGCCACGATTCCTATACTTTGCCTGCTGAAAAACAACTGATACTCATCTGGATCCAGCAGGGCGCCCTAAACAACTAATAAACATAAAACCTATTAAAACCTTATAAAATGAAGAGGACTTTTGTATTATTGCTTTTGTCGGCATTTGCAATCTCACTATCAGCTCAGGAAGAAACCCAACCAGTTGAAAAATCCAAAGCGGTAAGATTCACCTTCGGAACCGGGATTCTTATTGATAACCATACTGTAGCAACTCCTTATAAAGGAGGGCTGGAACTTCAGATACAACACCGATTCGGCCTTATCGAAAGCTATCATAACCTTTTCGGGATTTATGGCACAGCAAATACGCGTATCGGTCTTAACTACGGAATTACTGACAGATTGATGATAGGAGCAGGCACGACCAAGGATTACAAACTTCAGGATATTCAATGGGAATACCTGATACTTCAGCAGACTGAAGATAACAGCATGCCGGTATCGCTCTCGTATTACGGGAATATTGTTTTTGATCTTCAGAAAAAGGAGGCTTTTGGACCCATTGAACGCTACCGGGATATTCACAGGTTATCTTATTTTACCCAGATTATAGTTGCGAGGAAATTCAATGATGTTTTATCATTTCAGATAGCCCCTTCAGTGATATATTTCAATGCCGTTCCTCAGTTTTCGAATGATTCGAAGTACAAAAACCTGAATTTCGGATTATCGGCAGGGGCGAGAGTGGCTGTTTTCGGACCACATGCCATACTGCTGGAATATGATCAGCTTCTCACAAAACAGGAACTTGATAAACAGCCGCAACCAAACCTCTCAATCGGCTGGGAAATCGGAACGGCTACACATACATTCCAGATTTTTGCAACCAATTATTCGCAAATCATCAACCAGCGTAATCTTGTTTATAATACCAACAATTTCAGAAAAGGGGAATATCTTTTCGGATTTAATATAACTGTCAGGTTCTGAATTTAATTCTGTGAAGGAATGCATTTGGCAAGGTTCCGGTTGATTTTGTTTTTGACTCTGATCTTGTTTTCGATCTCTGTTTCAGGTAATGAATTCAAGTTTAAAAGAATGTCAGCTGAACCAAAGGATACAATTACCTATGTTTCCCCTTTTTATGATGATAATGAGCGGTGTTTTAAGTGCCATAATCAGAGAGTGTATGAGTATACAAATGAAATTCTCGGACGCCAGGTAAAGGCTTTGATGTTTTCAGAAAGGATTGTTGACAGGAACAGATTTTACCAGTCAAATCACAAGAGTTTCAGCTGTACTGATTGTCATTCGGAAGAATACACAAAATTTCCCCATGCCGGCGAATTAAGGATGGAGCAAATATATAATTGCATCGATTGCCATGGAGGTGATGAAAAATTTGCCAGATTCCATTTTGAAGAAATTGAAGCTGAATATAAGAAAAGTGTTCATTTTAAGCTACAGGAAGAAGGATTTTCCTGCTGGAAATGCCACGGACCGCATGATTATAAAATAAGTATCAGGAACCACACGAACCTGAAAGAGACAATTTTATATGATAATAATATCTGTCTTAACTGCCATGCCAACTTTAGCCATTTCCAGCTCCTGTCTGAAAAGGAAGAGATTAGCATTCTTAAGAAACATGAATGGCTTCCGAATCAGGCAACCCACTATAAGAGCGTCAGATGCATAGAATGTCATTCAGAAATCAATGACACCATTCTCGTATCTCATTTAATCAAACCGAAAGAAGAAGCTGTTAAAAGATGCAATGAATGTCATTCACAGAATTCATTGCTTATGTCGACCCTTTATAAATTCGAGTCAAAAGAACAGAGGAAGGACGGGTTTTTCAATGGAATAATACTTAACCAGTCTTATGTTATAGGTGCTAACCGGAATGAGTATCTGAACATTATAAGTCTGGTGATATCTGCTCTTATAATATTAATAATCGGAGTTCATACCTTTTTCAGAATAACCAGGAAACAAGATTAAATCAAAAGAAAATGTATTTATATCCGATTTGGGTAAGATTATGGCACACTTTCAACGCGATTTTGTTCTTAATACTAATAGTTACCGGTATCAGCATGCAGTATACGGGTAAATCAGATTATGTTCTTGTTGTAGGATTTGCCAAGGCAGTAAAATGGCATAACATTGCAGCTATGCTTCTTACTTTAAATTATATTTTTTTTATAGCTGGTAATATTCTTTCCGGGAATGGAAGATTTTACAGGATCACAAAAAAGAACTTTCTGTCAGACCTGGCTAAACAATTCAAATATTATTCACTGGGAATGTTCAAAGGTGAGAAGCATCCGTTTCCGGTAACCATGGATAGGAAATTCAATCCGCTGCAAAAACTGACATATATACTTTCAATGTATGTAGCTTTCCCACTGCTTATCATATCTGGTTTTGGTTTACTTTTTCCGGAGACGGTAATAAACCGGTTTTTAGGGATTAGCGGAATGATTCTCACAGACATTCTGCATATAACTATGGGATTTTTCTTGTCTCTGTTTATGATAATTCACATATACACCTGTACGCTTGGCGCCAAACCAGCATCTTTGTTTAAAAGTATGCTTTCCGGTTATCATGAATCGGAAGATCAATAAATAAATTAAAAGTTAGGCTCAGGATGAAAAAAAAGCGAAAAGAAGAATCAGGGGAAACATCACGGCGCAGTTTTATAAAGAAAATAGGAGCAGGGATCGGAACTGTATCTATTGGCGGAATTGCCTGGAAATCTCTTGGATCAGGGGGGAGGTTAAAATCAGGTGAGAAGGTAAAACTATTATCACCTGAAGGGAATCTGGTGGAAGTTGATAAAGATGATATCAAGCCTGCCAGCAGGAGCACATCATTTTTAAAAGCGGAGGCAAAAAAGGGATTACCTGGACATAAATTCGTTATGGTCATTGACCTTTCAAAATGTAAAAATGCAAGAAAATGTGTTGAAGCCTGCCAGGAAGGTCATATGCTTCCAAAGGACCACGAATGGATGAAACTATATCTCCTGCAGGATGATAAGCATACAGCAAAATACTGGTTTCCTCGTCCTTGTTTCCATTGCGACAAACCAATGTGCGTCAGCGTTTGTCCGGTTGGAGCTACCTATAAAAGGGATGACGGAATTGTCCTGATAGATAACCAGAGATGCATAGGCTGTAAATTCTGCATGACAGGATGTCCCTATTCCGCAAGGGTTTTCAACTGGAAAGATCCGGAAGTGAAATTACCTGAGGGTCATGTTTACGACCCTGAGACAAATATTCCCCCTGTGGAAGGTACTGTTGGTAAATGTATATTCTGCGCTGATAATCTCAGGAAGAACATACTTCCCCGTTGCGTAACCGCGTGCCCGATGGGAGTTCTTTATTTCGGGGATGTCCTTGAGGATACGGTAACAAACGGCGAAGAAACTGTCAGATTCAGCAAGCTGATGTTTGACAGGGCCGGCTATAGATACCGGGAAGAACTGGGAACTTTACCAAGTGTCTATTATCTCCCGCCAACCCAGAGAATGTTTCCCGTTGAAAGTGGTCTTGACGGATATGATGAAAATATAAAAGGAAGATATGAAAAAGCCGGACCACGGTAAAAGATTTCCGAAAACAAATAAGTATGGAAGCCGATAGTAAATTTCTGAAAGACCTTACACCTGAAATTGAGAGCACAAGTACTCGTTGGTATATTACATTTCTTGTGTTTCTGGGCTTTTTCGTTGTAGGGATTTATGGATTGATTCTACAGATTGCCAAGGGGCATATTGTAACCGGGATGAGGGATAATGTTGTTTGGGGATTTTATATTGTGAATTTTATCTTTTTTATGGGCTTGAGTTATTCAGGTGCACTTATATCTGGTGTCCTGCACCTTTTCCATACAGGTTGGAGAAAGCCGGTAATTAGACTGGCTGAATTGATTACCGTTATTTCACTGGTAATAGGTCCCTTTTTCATTTTCTTCTGCATTGGCAGACTTGACCGGTTATACTTTCTTTTTATTCACCCAAGAATACAGTCTCCGATAACATGGGACGTAATAGCCATTTCTACAGACCTCGTTGGATGTTTTATATATCTGTACCTTTCATTTATTGAGGATTTTGCGATATTACGTGACTATGAAAGGCTCAACGTCGCTCCATGGAAAAAGAAGTTTTATAAAATTCTTTCACTGGGATATAACGGTTTGCCTAAACAGGAAAAACTTTTATCAAACGCAAGGACAATTATGGCAACAATGATAATAGCGATAGCAATTATAGTTTATTCTGTTCTTGCATGGATATTCGGTGTTACTTTGCAGCCCGGCTGGCATTCAACCATTTTCGGTCCGTATTTTGTCATAGCGGCTGTTTTCTCAGGTACTGGTCTTCTTATAATTCTAATGTGGATATTCAGAAAAGTTTACCACCTCGAAGAATATATAACTAAGCGTCATTTTGTAAATGTGGGAGTATTACTAACTGTAATTGCAGCTTTCTATGGTTACTTTACATTCAGTGATTACCTCACAAAATGGTATGGATCAATAAAAATGGATTCAATACTTATTGATAAACTTTTTACTGATTATTATTCACTTTTTATTTTTGCAAATTATATCGGGATCCTTCTTCCGGGAATTATAATTGCTTTCCCAAAGTTCCGAACAATACCTAACATTACTGTAGCTGCGGTTATTGCTATACTCGCACTCTGGGTGAACCGTTACATCATCGTAATACCTACTCTTGAGACACCCTTTTTACCTATTCAGGATACAAGAGCTGCATGGATCAAGTATTCTCCAACATGGATCGAATGGTCTCTTACTTTAGCCGGTGTGTCTATGTTTGCAATGTTGTTCATGCTGATTTCAAAAATAGCACCCATAATTTCTATTTCTGAAATGCAGAAAAAAGACTCCCATGAGATTTTAAAATAAATGATAAAGGGAATCCGGCTATGAAAATCAGATTGTCAGTAATTGTTGCTGCCTTTTCATTTCTAATAATGACTTCATTCCCCTTGTTCTCTCAGGGTAAAACTATTTTTAGTCCATATATCCAGCTTCAGTATTTTAAAAATAGCGATGATTCGAGATTTCTGCAGACGACACTTACCTACTCCTTAAACAGGGTAGAAATTCCATTGCCAGGAATGGAAATCTCCTTTTTTCCGATTCAGCCGGGAAAGAACTGCTCGGCACAGCTTTAACAAATGAAAAAGGTGTTGCCCGATTCGAGGTGGCTAATAATATTAGTCTCCCCTTAAATAAAGAAGGACTTTGGGCTTTCAGCACACAATTTAGTGGGAATGATACGATTAAGGCTGGTAGTTCTGAGCTTTCGATAAAGGATGTAAAACTTGAGATGACTCTAACTGAGGTCGACAGTATAAAAACAATTAGCCTCAAAGCAGTTACTTCAGAAAATAAAAAAGAAATTCCAGTATCTGGAGAGGTAATAATGATTTATGTACCAAGGATGTTTAGTCTTTTACCTGTTGGTGAAGCAACACTGGACGAAAACGGAACCGCAAATCTTGAATTTCCCTCAGATATACCAGGGGACAGTGAAGGTAATCTTACAATTATTTCAAGATTTGATGAGAATCCAACCTTTGGAAACGTGGAGAAAAAAATTGACAAAAAATGGGGGATTCCGGCATCAAATTCGACACCTGCAGCACACAGGGCACTCTGGACCAAAACCCCTCCTATGTGGATGATAATTACGCTTTCTATCCTTCTGACGGGGGTCTGGGGCCATTATCTCTTTGCCATTATCAGCCTGATAATGATAAAAAGGGATTCAAATAAAAAGAAAAGCAAGAAAATCATAACAACAAAATAAAAATTGTACGATAATTGTATTGTATATATTAACTAATAACCAAATTGTTATGAAAACAATGAGACAATTATTTTTAAGTTCATTTTTATTAATGTTAAGTGTTGCTTTATTTGCCCAGGCTAAACCGTGGCCAGTACCTGCCAACTTCAAATCAATGAAAAACCCTATTGCGATGAGTGATGCCAGTACTGCAGCCGGGCAGGCACTTTATGTGAAAACCTGTGCAGCCTGCCATGGAAAGACTGGCCTTGGTGACGGCCCTAAAGCAAAATCACTTAAAACAATGCCGAACAACTTTACTAAAGCTGATTACCAGAATCAGACTGATGGTGAACAATTCTACAAAACCAAAACTGGAAGAGGTGATATGACAAAATATGAAGGAAAATTAACAGATGATGACATCTGGAACCTTGTTAACTACATGCGAACATTCAAGAAATAAATCGGTATCTATTTTTTCTAAAGAATCAAGACAGTCTCTATTTCGACAGACTTTTTTTGAACTGTTCTGTAGAAAAGGCGGCTTCATGAGGAAAATTATTTTTAGATGTTGAAAATTATGCTAGGTGATTTTCTTACCTGGTTTTAAACTTATAATATTATAATCTTCAAATACAATTGCTATTGCTATTTTTGATAAAAACGTAAACAGTAGAAATCCAATTGAAAATATCATAACTGCAGTTCTGATTTCAGTCAGGGAGGGAGTATATATATAAATCTGGCCTAATACATCAGGTGTAAATGCTGGTATAATCAGAGCAATCCCTTTTTCCACGTAAACGCTGCCATAAATAAGAACTGCTCCTATATTAAGAGTCAGAAAATTTTTCCGGGTTTTAGGTATCAGGAATAGGATAAATGCGATACATCCCATAAGAATTGACGACCAGCTATAAAAAACGATTTCTTTGTGATCCCCTATTCCGAAAAGTAAATATTTCCAATACAAAATATTTTCGGTTCCGGAGTAGAACTCTTTAAAAAGTTCAGCAATCGTAAAAAATAAGTATATGAACATTGCGTACACCATAAGTTCAGCAATTTTCCAAATAGCTTCATCTTTTATTTCGAACTTAGTAGTTTTTCTAAGTATTTGAAACAGAATCAATAGAATAGCCGGCCCCGAGCAAAAAGCTGAAGCTAAAAATCTTGGAGCAAGTAAAGCGCTATTCCAGAAAACACGCCCGGGTAAGGCATTATAAAGAAATGCCGTTGTTGTATGAATAGCAACAGCCATAGGGATACTGATTAAAACTAAGGGTAAAACAATAGATTTTTTATATTCTTTTCCATAAAATATACAGTATAATAAATAGGTTACAATAAATAAATTAATTATTAAATAGATACTAAGTACGAAAAAATCCCAGGAAAGCATAGAAGATGGAAAGTTCATGGTACCAATAAAAGGCAGCATATGCCAAAACCTCAGTGGATTTCCAATATCTACAATAATAAATGAAACGCACATAATTACAGCACAAACAGCTAGCAGCTCACCAAATATTACAATTTCTTTGATTGGCTTCCAGTCATAAATATAGGCAGGAATAACCAACATGACAGCTGCTGCAGCTACTCCGACAAGAAAGGTGAAATTTCCTATATAAAATGCCCAGGATACAGAATCCCGCATGTGGGTTTTGATCAATCCTGTAGTTATCTGACCTAAATAACCATATCCTCCCCAAAGTAATAGTAAAAGCAAAAAAATCAACCAGGCATAATATGTTTTGCTTCCACGAAAAATTATTTTTATGCATTCCCGGATAAAACGAATAAAATTCATGTTATACTTTGTTAATTTATTTTTGCCAATTTAAAACACACATTAATTCTAAGTTCTACTTATATACCAAAGAAATAGTAGAATTTAGGTTGTGTGTTCAATTCCTGTTTCAATACAAGTACCCGTTTGTTTTCTAATATGTATCTAATTTCACTATCCGGGTCTAAAAGATTTCCAAATTTTCTTGCTCCTACAGGACATATTTCAACACATGCAGGGTATTTGCCTTCTCTCGCTCTCTGAACACAAAAAGTACATTTTTCCACAACACCCTTCATTCTTAGCCTGTTTCCTAAAAAATGAACTTCAGTATTTATTTCGTTAACAGGCACATTTGGCTCGCCCCAGTTGAAATGCCTTGCTCCGTACGGGCAGGCTGCCATACAATATCTGCATCCAATGCACCAATTGTAATCAACAACAGTAATACCATCAGGTTCCTGCCATGTGGCTCTTACCGGACATACTTTTACGCATGGAGGATTTTTACATTGCTGGCATTGTACAGGTACATAGAAATATCCATCTTCCGGAACTTTTTCAGGATTGTATTGAGCTGTCGAATGGGTAAAATCTATCCCTTTCTCTTTTTCCATCTTAAGCACCTCTATCCAATGAATTTGCGGTTCACGTGACTGGTTGTTTTCTTTTACACATGCGTAAACACATCTTCTGCATCCCACACATCTGGATAAGTCAAGGGCATAGCCAAATAAAGTTCCTTCTAGTGCAGGTTTGTCCGAAATATGAAATTCTTTACCATACTTTTCTTTGTATTTATTTTCGAGCTCTTTAATTAATCTATCTTTTTCCTTTTTTGATAAAGTTTTAAAATTTTTCTGAAGGAACTGATCAAATGCTGCACCGTTACAACCCGAAAGTGCTATTGCCGAGAATGTTGCTAATGAAATATTTTTTATAAAAGACCTTCTGGAATTTTCTTTTTTCATTTCTTCAAAGTATTCAGCTATAAAACTATTTAATATCTTCTTGTTTGATTGGAGGAGGTTCCGGCTTCAATTCTTTAAATTTTGGCGAGTGTGGATTATGGCAATTAACACAAAGTAAATATTCTTTTTTCCCGTTCCATTCGCCAGTTCTCAAGCCATGAACACCAACTTTCCAATCCCTTAATTTTTCGCCATGGCACTGGCCGCATAGTTTATAAGATTCCTTGAAATCCAATAATTTTCCACTGGCAAGCCTTAAATAATTTCTGTTATTAAGATCATGACAATCAAGGCACCAACGGTTTAAACTATCATGATTAAACATTGCAGATATATCCTCATGCCATTCTACCAGCTTTCTTCTCACAGGATTTGGAGGAAAATTAGCATGACAATCTGTACATGGAAATATTCCTTCGCTAAATGGAGGCGATTCGACTGCATATTCTTCATCTTTTGCAATCGTTTTAATTTCTTCCCTTTGGTTGTTTACTTTAATTGTTTCATAATTGTCCGGTTCTTTACTTTTGCAGCCAAAAAACAGAACAGAATAAAGTGTTATTAGAAAAACAGGTATTTTAAAATTCCTGTAAAACCTACCTTTCATATTGATTTACTTTTCAAATAAATAGTTTACTGTATTAAAAGAATCTTCTTTGATTGGTCAAAAAGAGGATTTTGTAATATTCCTCCATCTGTTGCAGTTGTTCCTGAATGTTCAAGTTCTCAGGAAGACTCCGGAACTAATTCATTGGGAACAACAAAGGAAATAATAACAAGTCTGAAAGCAATTATAACTTTATTTTTATATTATCCCAAATATTTTTAACTGTTATTTACCAGAGTTGTCTGTTAGACATACAAATTAATCCAAAAAAAGCAACTCCCACAATGGGTGATTTATAGACAGTTTTTTTGCAATTGTCCGGGAACATTATATCTTTGTATTGATCAGCCCTATAAGTTTATATCTGGAGGCTGAAAGGAAGCTAGAGTTGATTTCGGCGTTTCATAATAACTTTAGCACGATAGTTGTATTAATCTAATTAATTAAAACTAAATTGATATGAAAACTTTGAAACTTTTATTTGCCGGCGCTGCGGTTATTATGCTGAGTGCAACATTGGTTGCCCAACCCAAGCCATGGGTTGTACCCGCTAACTTCAAATCTATGAAAAATCCTGTTGCCACAGGCGATGCAAGCACTAAAGCGGGGCTGGCGCTTTATACAAAAAACTGTGCATCATGTCATGGAAAAACCGGGTTGGGTGATGGTGTAAAAGCCAGGGCTCTTAAAGATTTTCCCGGTGACTTTTCAAAAGCTGATTTCCAGGGACAGAATGATGGTGATCTCTTTTTTAAAACAAAAACCGGAAGAGGTGAAATGCCAAAGTATGAAGGTAAACTTTCGGATACAGATATCTGGAACACTGTAAACTTTATGAGGACTTTTAAGAAGTAACCCGGGAAAATAAAGAACAAAATTAAAGAGACTGCACTAAAAGGACAGTCTCTTTTTTTGTGATCCCCAAAGCCATGCTCAGGAGGGTATAATAAATTAAATTCTTTCTGCCAGTCGCAGGTTAGAGTGCAGCAATTGAATTTGTCAAAAGTGTTCTGACATACTTTGTATTGTGAATGCCTAAACTATACTCTCTCAGGCAGAGTTGGAAATTGATAATAGCTCCGAACTGAGCATTTGTTAAAACAAGTTTCGGAAGAGTTAAATTAAAGGCAGTCTGAGCTGCGTTCCAGCTTGTGCTTGGTGCCGGGTTTTGAAATACGGTAGTGTTGTAGTTGGCTCCCAATGGGTTATTGACTGGATCATAGATGTTCAGATAACCATCGTAGTTATTGGTAGTTAAACCAGCCCAAAGATTAACACCCGCTAAAACATCCTCGGCTGTGCCGTCAAAATTATAATCTACATTAACAAAATAATTTTCACTGGAGATCGGATTTCTGTTAAGAATATCAACGCCACTGATTGTCAGTTTTGAAGCAAGGCTGTTAAGCAGGTTTTTGATCTCAGTTCTTGTTGCTGCCCAATAAGCTGTTGTTGTGGAAGATGAAATCGGACCATTATGTGCAGCATCATTGTGACATACATTACAACCTTTAAAGTTCCCTTTTGCAAAAAATGTGTGTCCGCCTGCTCTCCCGGTTGCGGGAGCCATATGGCAATCCTGGCATGATGCAACAGTTGTATGCGGGGAATTGGTATATCCGGTACCGAATTCAACACCACCTTTGCCGGCAAAAATTGCTCCAACTGTGCCATAATGAGTATGAGTTCTGTAGCTCGGTTTAATAGTATTGACGTTTGCGGTGGAATTAGGATTGTTACCATCAAAGAAAACATCTGTGGGTGAGCTGACAAGTGCAGAATAGTCGATAACGTTTTTATCCCCGAATGATCTAGTAAACGGACGGGGCTGATGACATTTTACGCATAAATTACTTTTACTGTCATCCTGTTTAAGATCAATTGTTTGTGCACCACCCAGGAAAGTCATCGGTACAGCTGCAATAGTTGTTAAAGGCATAAAATCAGCTTCTGTATAAGAAGTATGTAAATTATTGTGGCAGGTGGTACAACGAAGTTCTCCATAAGCTTTGGCAGAAGAAGCAGCGTAAGGATTTGAGTAGGTAGTTGCAGGAGGAACAATTGAGAACACAGTCGATGTATTATTTGCAACAACAAACTTGAAGCCTTCTGATGTGTGACAGGGAGCGCAACCTGTGCTT
>Ga0153915_10000510_pt1 | contig 35948 bp, 33 predicted proteins | sample Opewatmetagenome_2_FD_107003 | JGI IMG/M metagenome (GOLD analysis project Ga0153915, IMG submission 107003) | Freshwater wetland microbial communities from Ohio, USA - Open water 3 Core 3 Depth 3 metaG | ecosystem: Environmental > Aquatic > Freshwater > Wetlands | place: USA: Ohio, Lake Erie... | reverse complement strand
CTTCACGAGCGGGAAGAACCAGCCTTCTCCGTACCTAGAGGTGATCTCTGTCCACTTGTCGCTCAGGAACGGATCATAGAGTGACAGAATACGCAGACTCCCATCCTGCTGGACGACCTTGTCGAGTTCTCCGATCTCCTCCGGCAGAACGTACATCTCGGTGCGCTCGAGGCCGACCAAGATCTGCTTCGCCCCAACCTTCGTCAGAAGGGCTGAGGCGTCCTTCGGTTCTATGTCAAGGTACGCCGCGGCCTGCAACGCGGTTACTGGCCCGAAGCCGCGCAGGTATCTCAGGGCGATTCTCTCGTGAGCGCCATCCGTGACCGGTTCGGCCTCGTACGCCTCGTACACGTTCCGGGAGCTCCAAGACTCCGCCTCGTCCCACCGGCGTGTGAGATGACCTTTGCGGTCAAGGGAGTCGAAGTGCTCCCGCATCGAGTCAGGCGGGAACCCGGAGGCCTCCTGGATTTCGAGAAACGTGCCGGACTCGAGCTTATTGACGACCCTGAGTATCTCGGCCTCGTACCTGTTGAGGCCCTCCCGTCTGAAGACCCCGAGATAGTACGGTGCATCCTCGGCGCGGACATATCGTATGCGCCCTCTGACGAACCTGCCGAGGATCAGCTGGCCTTCCGCGCGCAACCTTCCGAACTCGGCCATCGAGAAGTCTTGGACGCGCTGGAAGATGTCGTACATCATGCCCGCCTCTCCGAACTTCTCGAACAACGCGTCGATGGATGGCATCGTCGCGAACTGCTTCCTCTCGGCATACGCCCTTATCGTCTCGCGGTCGTAGACGGGCCCGGCGCCCTTCAGCCGAAGGTAGTCCTTCGCCAGCATGTACTGCTGCTGCTCGCCGACCACGAACCTCCCGGCAACTGCGACCTCGGCAGCCGCCAATTCCCTGAGGACCTCGTCGGCTTCCGGCTCCGTGATCCCGACCTCGTAGGCGGTATCCTCGACGGTCATGGGGGCGTGGTAGGCAAGGTGCCGGCGCACGGCCTCCTTCATGCAGTCCACCCTCGCCTTGTCCGAGCGTCCTGCCTCCGAATAGTAGAACACCGTTCCCCTGATGTCCGATCTGTAGATCTCGTTCGCAGACTCCAGGTGGTGGATCGAATCCTTGACTTCGTCTCTGACAAGATTCAGCGATTCCGCGAGCTTCTGGACGGAGTGCGGCTCCCTGCCAATCAGCCTCAGCACAGAACGGTCGGTTGCGGTGACCTCGACCTCCCGGCGGTGAAGGCAGGAGTATGTCGGGTAGTCCTCCTCGGCGACGTAGACATCCTCCCCTATCCAGACCGACCTGATCCTTCCTTCTCGCAGCAGCTCGGATGCCCATTCGTGCAGCCTGTCGAAGGACTCCTTGGAATGGGAGTAGATGCTTTCGCCCTTCTCGCGGAAGACATTCAGCGGACTCACATGGCGCAACGCGCCGAGGATGTCGTCCTTCGAGGAAATCTTCGGGAACTTGTCCTCGAAGTACGCTTCCACGGCGTCGCCATCGAACTGGTAGCCGGTCACGGCCGCCTCGCCAAGCACTCTAGCAAGGACCTTCCTGTGGAGCTCCCGGAGCAGCATGCTCCTGTCTTCCATCAACACTATGTCTGAAACCCCTACGAGGATCACGTTGTGGGCCATGGGTGAGGGAACCCCTCCGAACGGGATGTGCTCCACCGCACGCTCGCCCGATTCGACGCTCGACAGGACCGCCGCGGCGTTTCCGACATCCATCACCTCGCGCAAAATCTCGTCGTATGTCTCGACCATCACTGGGAACTCCGCAATTTCGTGGAGGGCATCGAGCAGCCTGCTGGACCGCAGCTGCTGCCGGGCCACCGAGAGCTCCTTGCCCTTGTAGTTCCGGAGCACCATGAACGCGCGCGTGGCGGTATGCCTGAACCTCTGCTGGAACAGCTCGGAATCCCTGACTGCCGCCCTGAGGATGTGCTCGAGCTGGTCAGCCTTGAGCATACCGCGCAGGTCCTCGATGTCAAAGCTCCTGGGGGCAGTGAGCATGAAGGAGTCGTCCGTCACCGAGACTGTGACGTTGCTCTTCAGTCGAGATGAGAGCACGTGAGCGTAGGCGCGACTGAGAGCGTCGTTCACCCTCCGCCCGAACGGGAAGTGGAACACAGCGCTCTTGTTGCCGGAGGCGTCGACATAGCCCTCGATGATGAGCTTCTTGTTGGTGGGTATCGCCGCCACGGCCTTCTGCTCCTTGAAGTAGTTCAGAATCGTGGTGGCCGAGCCCTCGTCCACGTCGTATTCCTTCATGAGCCATTCGTGGATCTCATTGTCTGGCAATCTCCCCAGGCGCCTCTCCATGTCCTCCCGAAATTTGCCGATCAGGACGGACAGGTCGAAGCTCCTCGGGAGCATCTCCCCGGTCCACGAGGGGACCGTAGGCTTCCTGCCGCTGGCGCTCTTGACGAACGCCTTGGTGCCCTTTGACTTGATGAACTCGTAGCTTCTTCCGCCGAGCACGAAGATGTCGCCAGACGAGAGCCGCTCGACGAACTTCTCGGACAGCGAACCTATAAGGGACCCGCGCTCGGAGAATACCTTGTAGTCCGCCTCCTCTGGTATCGTACCCTGGTTGAGATAGAATATCATCCTAGAGCCGCGTTTCTTGCCGAAGGCGCGCTCCTTCTCGTCGTACCACAGCTTGGAGTAGACGCCCTCGAACTCGTCCTTCCCACCAAGATACCTGAGCACGCTCTCAAACTGCTTGTGTGTGAGGTCCTTGTAGCAGTACGAGCGCCTGACGAGCTCGTACGCCTCCTCCACGTTCCACTTGCGCTCGATTGACAGCCCTACGAGCGTCTGCGCGAGGACGTCCAGGCAGTTCGTCGGGATGGTGACCCGGTCGATCATCTTCCTGTGCGCGGCCCTGCAAAGCACCGCGCACTCGACGAGGTCGTCGGGCTCGAACACGACTATCCTGCCCTTCGAGGTCCCACCATACATGTGCCCGGACCGACCGATCCGCTGCACCCCTTTCGCGACCGACTTCGGGGAACCGATCTGCACGACGAGGTCGATGTGTCCGATGTCTATCCCCAGCTCGAGAGAGGTCGATGACACGACAGCATTCAGCTCGCCGTTCCTGAGCGCCATCTCCACCTCAAGCCGGGTCTCTCTGCTCAGGCTGCCGTGGTGTGCACCTATCTTCTCCACTCCGCGCTCCTGCAGCTTGTAGACGACGCTCTCCGTCCCGCTCCTGGTGTTCGTGAAGATGAGCGTCGTGCGGTGCTGTTCGATCAGCTCCTTGAGGAGGTCGTACATCTTCGAGTTCACGACCTCGTAGGAAAGCGCGGTCATGTCCTTGGCAGGGGAGATCACCTTGAGGTCCAGGTCCCTCTGCTGGAACACCTCGACGATGTTCACTTCGCGCGGCTTCCCGCCGTCGAGCCCCGCGAGGAACTCCGCCACCTCCTCGAGAGGGGCAACAGTTGCCGAGAGACCTATCCGGATCAATCCGCGCCTGCAGATGCTCTGGAGCCTCTCGATCGCCAGTGAAAGAGCGACTCCTCGCTTCGAATCGCACACCTCGTGGACCTCGTCCACGACGACCCAGTCGACCTTCTCGAACTTCTTGCTAAAGACAGGCGTGGACAGGACGAGCGCGAGGGACTCCGGGGTCGTTATGAATATGTGCGGCGGCTCCCTGGCCTGACGTTGCCTCTCGCTCGGGAGCGTATCCCCCGTCCTCACGGCCACCTTGACGCGCGGAGGCTCCAAGCCCTTCGACACGAAGAGCTCCGATATCTCCTTCAGCGGCTTCAGGAGGTTCTCGTTGATATCGTTCGCCAGGGCCTTGAGAGGGGAGACATAGACGGCGTAGATCCTGTTCTCGAGCTGGCCCCTTCCCGACAGGAGCGTGAGCTCGTTTAGGATGGAGAGGAAGGCGGTGAGCGTCTTCCCAGAACCGGTTGGGGAGGACACGAGCACGCTCTTCCTGGCGTGGATGAGCGGGACCGCCATCGCCTGGGCCTCAGTGACTTCCCCGAACTTCCCCTTGAACCACTCGGATATGACCGGGTGCATCAGAGACAGTACTTCCTCGGTGCTGTGACTCTTCTTTATGGTCCTTGTCATCTGATTTCCTGATAGTGAATCCAGCTTCCTTATCCCTAGTTCATATTAATACGTTTTCAGAGGTCGGTCCGAAAATGCCGCCTCAAAACCTATTTATCGTGAGCCGGTGATGATGTGAACTCGCGGGTATCAGATGAGCAAGGGACTTTCTGCGCGCCTCGCATCCGCACTCATCGCCGTCTTGTTCCTGGGAATCACCGTCGTGGTGGCGCTACCGCCTCCAGAGCCCAGCTACCAGGGGGCGACGGTCCTCGGGTCATTCACTGCGGATGCGAACGTAACCGTCACCGACAACGCTGGCCGCCTGATGAACTTGGCAGAGGTTCGAATCGTGGGCGGGTCGGGCTCATGGCTCACGAACGATGAAGGGTTCGTGCAGATCCCGGGGCTCTACGCGAACGACACCGACCCCGGCACTTCCTACAACTTCACAGCATCCAAGTCGGGCTACCGCTCGACCGTGACGCAATTCTGGCTGCTCTCCAACCAGACCAACAATATAACGCTCGTCGTCGAGGGCGGCACGATCCTCGGTATCGTCACATCCCATGGTGACCCGATATCGGGCGCCAATGTCTCGATCTCCGCGCTCAAGTCCTACAACATCACCGGCTCTGATGGCAGATACCAGCTGTCAGGAATCCCTTGGGGAACCCATGACGTGACGGCTAGCAAGACAGGCTATGACAACAAGACCGAAACGGTCACGTTCGCTTCGGGGGATCTCTACTGGCGTGATTTCTCTATCGACCAACAGACGGGCTCGATCTCGGGCTTCGTCAAGAGCGACGCAGGCGCGTGGCTGATCGGTGCCAACGTGACGATAAGGGTCGGCCTCAGCACGATCACCGTTCCGAGCAACGATACGGGTTTCTACAATCTTGACAATCTGCCTGAGGGCACATACTCACTCACGGCATCCTTGAATGGTTTCTACTCCAACACCACAACGAACATCCCCGTCACGCGCGGGGACCGGACCGAGAATATCAACTTCACGCTGTTCCAGAAGCCGAGCAGACTCTACGGTGTGGTGAAGGCGGGCACGCTTCTCCTGCCAGGCGTGAACATCTCGGTCGTCGGGACGTCGCTCTACAACATTTCCGACTACGAGGGCGCCTACCAGTTGGTCAACATGACTGCTGGGACTTACAACATCAGTGCCTCGCTCCCCGGCTACGTGACCAACATCACGGAGGTCGTTGTCCCGGCGGGCTCCGACATACAACTCCTGATCAACCTGCGAGAGATGCCCGGCTCCCAGGTCATGGTGAGAGTCACTGCGACGGACACAGGCGCGGCCCTGGTCGGCGTCCTTATCACAATCTCCGGGGAGAATATTGAGCCCCAGACGCAGTCCACCAACATCGATGGCAAGTTCGCCTTCACAGGGCTTGCCCCAGGGAACTACACCCTGCAGCTCGTCAAGGACGGCTACCAGCCGATAGAGATCACAAAGAGGATCTGGGCAGGGGAGAACGAGACGCTGGTGTTCACGATGGAGCCACTGCGGAAGGGGGACACGGGCTTCATCTTCGGCTTCGACATGGCACACTCCATGATGATCCTGGCTCTCTTCCTGACCATAGTCATCCTCGCGATGGCCGTCTGGCTCAGGATCAAGACCTTCCAGACCCCCGAGAGCGCCCCCGCCGTGTATGACGAGGAGCCAGAAGAGCAAGAGGAGAAGGCGGAGGGCGAGCAACCGGCGAACGAAGTGGACAATAACGGAAAGAAAAATGGCCAATAGGAGGGATTCCCTCCAATTTGCCTAGGCCAGGCCGAGCTTCGCGCGCGCCCTTGGCTCGTTCTCCTTGATCTTGGCGTTCACTTGTGCGTACAGGCTCCCTCCGTGGGAATCGATCGCCACGGTCAGCGGCCCGAAGTGCTCCGCGTTGAGAATCCAGATCGCCTCGGGCATCCCGAGCTCGAACCACTCGACCCCCTCCACGCTCTTGATCCCCTTCGCTGCCAGGACCGCGGCCCCGCCAGTGATTGCCAAGTAGACGCATCCGAACTTCTTCATGGCGTCGACCGTAGGCTGCGACATGCCGCCCTTGCCTATGATCGCCCCTGGCCTGAACTTCTCGATGAACTGAGGCTCGAGCGAGTTCATCCTCGAAGAGGTCGTTGGGCCGGCGGCGACGGCCTGCCACTTGTCGCCGACCTTCCTCATGATAGGCCCGCAGTGGAACAGAACGGCGCTCTTGAAGTCGACGGGGATCTTCTTCCCCTTCTCCAGATACTCGAGGGCGTGGATGTGCACCTCGTCTCTACCGGTGTAGATGATCCCGTCTATGTACACAGTCTCTCCCAGCTTGAGCGCCCGAGCGTCTGCCTCGGAGAGTGGCGTCTTGATCGTCTTCGCCATGTCTCATCCCCCCTCGGGCACGAGATAGCTGACCTTGCCGTCAGGCGCGATCCTCGCTGTGCCGCGTCTACCTGCCCAGCACTGCACGTTGACGCCCACGGGAAGGCTGGCCGTGTGGCAATAGGCGTACTCGATGTTGAGGCCTAGGCAGGTCGTCTTTCCGCCGAGGCCCATCGGCCCGATCCCGAGCATGTTTATCGCCTCGAGGAGTTCTGTCTCAAGCTTCGCGATTTCCGGGTCCTTGTGCCTCTGGTTGATCGGCCTGAGGAGAGCCTCCTTGGCCAACTTCATCGCGATATCGGAGGACCCGCCGATGCCCACCCCGAGGATGGTCGGTGGGCATGGGTTGCTGCCAGCCTTGAGGACGACGTTGAGCACGAACTCCTTGATGCCCTTGAGGCCCTGGCTGGGGGTCAGCATCCCGAGCTGGCTCATGTTCTCCGAGCCGGCGCCCTTGGTCATCACGGTGATCTCGATGTAGTCCTTGTCCCCTATCTTCCAGTTGATGAAGGGATGCCTCTCGCCGACGTTGTCCCCAGGATTCTTCCTCGTGATCGGGTGGACGGCATTGGGCCGAAGCGGGACCTCCTTCGTGGCCTTCCTCACACCCTCGACGATCCCCTTCTCGATGTTGACCTTGCAGTCCTTTGGGACGGTTGCGTAGAAGATCGTGACGCCCGTGTCCTGGCACATGGGCGTGTTGCCCTTGAGCGCCATGTCGATGTTGTCGACGATCGCCTTGAGCTGCATCTTCGGGACCTCGTCGGTCTCCTCGGAATAGGCCTTCCTGAGCGCTGCCTCGACGTCCTTGGGGAGCTTCACGACGGTCTTCCGGAGAAGCTCGACCACTGCGTTCTGCACATCCCCATCTGTGACCATAATCTACCAGTCCTCGGCCTCGGAACGGCTGATTAGAATTAATGCCTTTTGCTGGTATGGGGCCGAACTCCTGAGACGACTACCAGCTATCGCTGAGCACGTAAGTCCCGAGCCTCGTCTTCACGAGGCGCACCTGTTCCCCTTTTCGCGAGAAACCCTTGGGCTTCCTGACCTCAATAGCGGCCATCGAATCCGGGTCGACGACCTGTATCTCGCGATCGCTCTCGGTCACCACGGAAGCCTTCTTCACCGCGGTCTTGGCCGCGGCCAGTGCGCACTCGTGCGGCTCCCCCACCTTCATGGACACCTCGTCGCCGCTGACAAGGTCGATGGCGTGGACGACGCCCTTGGACATGCCCTTGACGAGGTAATCCCTCGAGTCGTGCTCGACGATGTCGCCCCTCTTGAAGCCGGGGATGCGCACCAGGTAGGTCATCCTGTGGACTTCCTTCCCGTCCTTCCTGCCCCAGAGGCTGGACGACTCCTTGTACTCGGCGCACAGCGCCTCATGGAGTTCCTTCGCGACCGCCCTCGCCGAGGGGATCGTGCTGAAGTAGAAATCGAGCCCGCCCTTCACCCGGTCGACCCTGCTGATGAAGACCTCCCTGGTCGATCTGCGCATGCCATCGACCCGCGCTCGGATGATGCGCTCGACGTCTCGCATGTCGTTCTCGGACAACGTCCTCTCCTGGCTCCTGACCTGCAGGATTGCCTCGTAGTACTTCCCCATCTGCTTCGAGCATTGGTCACAAGCCCCGCGCTTGAGCCTGATGGATGTCGAGAGGATGCGCTGGAATTCCTTACCGTGCGCCGAGATGGAGACCGCGACCTCCGCGGCGAGGTTGCGCTCGTCCCTCTCCGAGAGCTGTATCTGCATGTCTGTCACCTTTGCCTCCTTCGAGACAGCGATGGCGTTCTCCACTGCCATCTCCGCGGCCTCCTTCACCGACTCGACGGACTCCCAGCCGCTTTCGGTCTTGACGGCCGAGCAGTGGGCGCACATGATGACATCGACGTGCTCAGGCAGCGACGCATGAAGGTGCTTCTTGGAATAGCACTCTTGGCAGAGCGAGCCTATGAGCTCCCCCTCTCGCCCACACTCGACGCAGAACAATCACATCAGCCTCGCCATCTGGGCGTGCGGAATGCCGTCGATGTCGAGGACGCATGCCGGGTCGACAAACCCGTGCCTGATCGCGATCTCGAGGGTCTTCTTCCCGACCAGGTTCGCGATCGTGCACATCTCGAGCCGGCTGACGAGCATGTCCTCGCCTCCGCTGTCGCCCTTGTAGAAGCCTTCGGAAACGTGGATCTTCAGGCTCTTCGAGCGGAAGGTCCGGCCCAGTATGTCCGAGTCACACGCCGCGACGAGGACCTCGGGGCCCCGTGAGTACACCTTCACGCTGATCATCCTATGCGCTCCTCGCTGGCCAGCTTGAAATAACCAGGCTGTGGGGAGTATATCTCTCCTGCGTCGCTAAGCCTCTTGAGTAGCGCGCGGACACGCTCCTCGGATATGTTGTCCGCCTGTGCCCGCTGGATGAGGTCGTCCGCGTTCACGCCCCTTCGATCGTCCGCCATCTGCTGGATCAGGCTCCGCAGGACGTATATCTGCTCCCTCTGGCTTCTGCTCGTGCCCGTGGCGATGATGTCGATGTCCCTTCTGCCGCCCTCGCTGGCCACCTTTCCCAGATAGTACTCGACTATCTTGATCGCCTTCTGCGCGTCGTCCGTGGTCACGATCTGGTTCAGCCTCGAGCGGGCGCTTGCCTCGGAGAGTCTTATGAGCGCCTCGAGCTGGCGAGCGGTGATCGGTACCGAGGCCTCCTCCCCCTCGCCGAGCTTCCTGATGGTGACGTAGTACCCCTCGAGCGTCCTGACGGCCTCGTCGCTCAAGATGGGGGTGATGCGCTTGCTGTATGCGACGTACTTCCGCAGGAAATCCCTATCCATGGCCGGGACGAGGCCCGCGCTGTCCCTGAGTATCTCAGCAGTGTCCACGCTTGAGATCTTTTCGGGGGACTCCTGCATCTTGACCTCGCCTCGCCTGTGGGCCCTCAGGATGTGCGCCGCGACGTTCTTGTCCTGGGCGGAATCCGGCCTATCTGTCATCGTGAATATGGCATCGAACCTCGAAAGCAGAGCCGGTGGGAGGTCGATCTGTTCTGCGATGTTCCGGTTCTCGTCGAACCGGCCGTACTTTGGGTTGGCGGCTCCCAACACCGCGCACCTTGACTGGAGCGTCGCGGTGATCCCCGCTTTGGCGACGGATATCGTCCCCTGCTCGAGGGACTCGTGGATCGCGGACCTGTCCTGGTCGTTCATCTTGTCTAGCTCGTCGATGCATGCGAGGCCTTTATCGGCGAGCACCAGCGCCCCGGCCTCTAGAGTCCACCTGCCCTCTCCGAACTCATCCTTCACGGCCGCGGCCGTCAACCCCGCCGCGGAGGAGGACTTGCCAGAGGTGTAGATGCCCCTCGGGGCCAGCATCGCCATGTACCTGAGTATCTGGGACTTCGCGGTTCCGGGGTCCCCGATGAGCGCGATGTGGATGTCCCCCCTGATCCGTGTGCCATCGTCCATGACCTTCCCGACACCGCCGAACAGCTGCAGCGCGAGGGCCTCCTTCTCTTGGTCGTACCCGTAGATCGTCGGGGATATCGAGGCGATGACCCTCTCGAAAGAGTCCGGGGACTCCGCGAACTCCCGTATCTTGAGCTCGTCCTCGGGGGTGATGAGGACCTCCTCGTACTCGTGCTCCTCGTACTCAATCGAGTTGATGTCCAGGTGAATCTCAAACAGGGTGGACTTGACCTGCCCTCCCTTCTGCTGGCTCCTCAGGATGCCGTTCAGGATCACTCTGTCGCCGGGGGAGATCTTGCCTGACAGGTCGTCCTCGATGTATCCGACCAGGCGCTCCGGTTGCGCACCACCGCGCAGGCCCTCCGGGGGCTCCTGGATCTCGATCTTCTGCGTATCCACGAACTTGGATGGATCGGTCAGCAGCTTGAATTTGGTCGACCCAGTCCCCCTGCCACACCCGCCCTCCTCCTTGGAGCACTCGAGCGGCTCGTGGAACATCATGCCGTCCTGCTCCACCGTCGTCCTGTGGCCGCAACGCGCGCACTCGAATTCGGCAACGGTCACACGCGGGCGGACCTCGGTGGCTTTCCTCACCAGCCCCTCGACGGACACGAAAGTCCCGAGGTGCTTCGCCCTCAGCTTCCTTATCTCGATCCTCGAGTCCCGGGGGAGGGACTTGATCCTGAAGTGCACGAACGGATTGGTGAGCGTGTGGGAGACCAGTCGTCTCATGGCCTCCTCGGCTCCACGAAGCGAGGCCGTCGGATTCGCAAGCGTGTAGTTCGCGATATCGGGATCGAACTTCTCGATATCCGAGAAGTCCACGAAGATGCTGCGGACGTCCGGGTATAGGTCCGCGATGGCGGACACCTGGTGCCTCCTCTCCTGGCTGCCAAGGAACTCCTCCCATATCGCCGCCAGGTCCTCTGGAGTGTACTCTTTAGGCATCAGTTGTCCCCCCGCATGAATCAGTCACAGCCCCGCCCTTCCCAATGATCGGAAAAAGGGTAGAGGGAATCGACCATGTGATACAAATCAGTTCGTATCGTCATCCTTGCTCCTTCGCAGTGCATCTAGCATACGTGCCTGTGCTTGCACAACCTCGAAGCTCCTCTCGCAGGATGCGTACTCCTCGAGACGCTCCATGTTGATCTCGAGGAATGTGCCGCCCCACTTGAACTTCCCCATGATGCGCTCCGCTTGCGGTCGTTCCCCGAGAATGTATGCAGAGGCTGCGAGGGCTTCCGCGCTCGAGAGTCGCTGGGGTCTGCCGAAATTGGTGGGGTTCGCCGCTATCAGGAAAGGCAGGGCCCTGTGCAGGAGTCCGGGGCGGACGACCGGGAACCTCTCGAGCTTGTTCCAGGAGACGTCCACGACGAGGATCCCTTTGGAGCGCGCTGCTGGGAGATCCTCGCGCGAGAGCGCCTTCTCCGCCTCCGGATCCAGAACTATCGTGCCCCGCGGCACTCGCGCTGGGAAGACCTTCCTCAGCTCGCCCAACCGGACCAGCTTGGCTGCCGTGCATTTCTTCGGGTCGTCCTCCCCGCCGATTATCGCCAAGAGCCTGATGTCGCTCATGAATCCAGAACACACTCGCATCAGGACATATAAAGGAGTTGAACAAGGGGTGCCGAATCTGGCGGATGTTATTAAGCTACGTCGGGGCGATACTCTGCGCGCCACGATGACGAAGAATTTGCGCTGATCGATGATGAAAGACGGGCGATCCGAGTGGCACCGCGGTTCCCACGCGGAAAGTAATATAGGCCGCGTGGCAATCCGAGGTCGACAGGTGACTTGACATGGTGACTGGTTTCGACTACCTTGGCCGCGACAAGACTCTCCAAGAGCATTGGCTCAGGAGGTTCGCGGCGATCGTCATAGACGCGGTGATAATCTACGTCCCGATGGGCATAATCGGCAGCATCCTAGGCTGGGGGATATTCGGCCTCGTATGGTTCACGATCGACAGCGTGCTGTTCTTCCTGTACTGCGCGCTGTTCGACTATGCGATCGGAGGGACCGTGGGCAAGATGCTGCTCGGGCTCAAGGCCGTCTCGATATCAGGGAAGTTGGACGTCGCGCAGGCCGTCATGAGGAACATAAGCAAGATCTTCGGCCTGCTCCTGCTGATCGACTGGGTCGTTGGGATGGCGATCGACACCAAGGACCCACGCCAGAAGTGGACTGACCAGCTGGTCAATACCTCGGTGATCCTGACATCGCATCCGGCCGCTTGAGCCGTTCCTACTCCACCCACCAGAGCCAGCCACGCTTCTCCAGCGAGGCCTCGCCCCTGATGAGGCCCTTCTTCCTCATCTTCGTGAGAAATATGACCGTCTGGTCTGGACAGCGTTTCTGGTCCTGCCTGGCGAGCTTCTCGACCTGCATGGTGCTGAGGGGGCCGTGTCCCTTCAGCAGACGGATGACGTAGTCCTCGGCCTCGCTCGGGGCCATGATTTCGAGGCGCGGCTTTGAGGCAGGCACAGGGGGGTATTCTGCAAGGGCATGAAATCAGTTGCCTAGCAACAGCGGCCCAGCTAGCCGGAAACCAGTAGAAAAAGGAGATTATCCATGGAAGAGGCCAGAGGCCTCTTCACATGTTGTTGGGTTTAGACTTGCGACCAGGAGTTCGTGCCCATCGTTCCCTTGATGGTCTCGTGGGTCATGGTCAGGGTGTAGCTCCCGGACACGAACGTGCCGGTAATGGTGAAGTAGTCACCATCACTTATGTCGCCCTCGCCCGTCATGTCGGTCACGTTCAGGTAGTACCCGCCTTGTGCTCCACATTGCTGGACCACCGGGGGCGTTCCAGTCAATGAAGCCTTCAGCAAGTTAGTCCATGTTGCGCTCGTTGCTCCTACCTGAAGGATCACGGTCACGTCCGTCCATGCTACTGTTGCCGTCGGCGTGGTCAGCGAGAACTTGTAGCCGTTCCCCAGGTTCTCCCTGGTTATCTGCAGCTTCGGGGTGCTGCCACCGCCTGTGCCAAATCCCAGCACCATGACATACAGCACGGCAGCCAGGACCACCGTGATCGCGACCATGAGGATGGTAGCGATGACGGGGGACACCGCTTCGGCATCCTTTCGGATAGCCCATGTCTTCTTCATGTTGTTTTGTCCTCCTGCGAGCCTTTCGACCCGCACGAGTGATAATACGCCCGGGGTGCGTTTATATAGCTTTGCGGCTGGTTCTCAGGCACGAGCGGTATTGACTTCGCCGTTTGCCGAACAGGGGAATCTGGACGTGTCGCAGTTTCGCTGGTACTCAAGAAGACTGCGTCTTATTGCCCTTTATAAGGAAAACGGAAAATGACGACATTCTCGGAGAATGCGTCAACCCGTGTCAGGCGGACGCAGGCCTAGCCGGTCTTGATCCCCGACGAATCGAACGCCACCGGCAGGATCCCGACCATCGCGGGCCTATTCCTGACCTTTTGGATGAGGATGTACTTCTTGAACTCGTGCCCCTCCTTCTCCCGGTCGAGCTCCAGGATGACGTCCGCGAGGTCCTCGATGCTGCTCTGGATCCTCGAATCATGGACCCCTTTCAGCATCGTCATGAGCGTGACGCTCTCGGAGTGCTGCGTGTGCGCCTTGATCGTCCGCATAGCCATGAGCACCTCAGGGCTGTCGTAGTTCTCCAGGAAGAAGTCGAGGGAGTTGATCACCACGCGGAACGGGGGCGTCAGCTTCGAGATCTCGTACGCAAGGAACGTGAGGAAGTTCTCCCCCTTCATCGTGTCCTGCTCTCTGAACCGCCTGATGTCACCGAGGGTGATCCCTTCCTGCCTGAAGCGACTGACCTCGAGCTTCTTGGCCAGCACGCTCTCATAGTACTTCGTGCCGACATTGACTATCTTGAGGTCCGTCCTCCATCCGTACTCCCTCATCACGTTCAGGACGTCCTCGTCCCGCTCGGTCGATGTGAAGTACGTGATGGCCTCGTGCCCAGCGGAGGCGAACTGCTTCGCGAAGAACTCCGTGCCGGAGCCCGGGTTGCCCATCACGAGGATGGTGGAGCCCTTCTGGACCCCGCCTCCGAGGTGGTCGTCGAGCGCCCGGATGCCTATGCTCGTGAACTTCAGCTCAGCCACCTCCCTGCTTCCCGGCCTTGATGCCGTGGTCGCACACGAGGTTGACCATGTTGCTTATATCTGGCGTTGAGTGCTCCTCGACGGAGAATATGATGGCGTACGCCTCCCTCGAGCGCAGACCGGAGACCAGGATGTGGAGGAACTCGGAAAGGATCCAGTTGTTGTTGTGAATCGCGAGGGCATTGATGGAATCGAGCACCACCAGCTTCTCCTTCGACTGCGAGCGCCTGATCAGGTACTCCACCTTGAGCATCAGGTTCTCCAGCATGGTAGGGCTCTCGACCAGCGTGGTATGCTCGTCCTGCTGCGCGGTGGACGCCCCCATCATGATGTGCGAGATGCAGTCGACGAAATAGATGTTCGAGGTGTCTATCTCGAGAGCCTCGAGGACACGCCTGATCTGCTCCGAGGAGATGGTCGCGGTGACATAGATCGTGTCCATCTCCTTCTTGTTCGCGAAAAGGTCCAGGACACCCCTAATGACGTCGAGGTAGTTGTCCACGCTCATCTCGAGGGACACGGCCGACGAGGGCGGGACCTCGTTGAGCTGGTCGGCGATCTCCTTCGCGCTCGCGAGATGGGCGCTCATCCGGTGCTGCCCCCCTTCAGGAGCGGAACCAGGAGAACGCCCATGGGCGTGAGGTCGAGGACGTACTTGGCCCTCGAGTGCATGGTGCCGCGCATCTTGATCACCTGCAGCGTCCTCAGGAGGTCGCCCCTGCGCTCCATGTTGGCCATCAGGATTATCCCGTCCGCGATGGCCTCCTCGACCCCGAAGCTGGAGTACGAGGTCGACTCGGCGGGCACCTCGCCCACGAGGATTGACGTGCAGTTCAGGTCCGAGAGCGACTTCCCGAGCTTGAGGATGAAGTCCCTGATCTTCTCCGATGTCTTGAGCTTGTAGCAGACGGATGTGATAGAGTCGATCACGATGCGCTTCGTCCCCAGCTCCTCGGCGAGGCTGGTGATAGCAGCCACGAGAAGGTCTACCTCCTCCATGCTCAGTTCCGCCTTCGTCATACCCAGGCGCTCGTACATGATGGGCAAATCGACGAAGACGAGCCTGCCAGACTTGATGAGGCTCTTGTCGAAGAACTTGTACGGTATGATGTTCGACAGCAGCTTCTCCGAGTTCTCCGTCACCGAGATGAAGAGCGAGTTCTCACCCTTGACGGCGCCGTGGATGAGGAACTCAAGCGCGAGGGATGTCTTCCCGGTGCCGCAGCTCCCAGTGAGGAGGATTGTGTTCGACCGGGGGATCCCACCGTACAGGATGGTGTCGAGCCCCTCCAACCCAGTGACGCACCTTTCTCTTTCGCCGGTCCTTTGCGCCATGGTCCATTGAGAATAGGGTGCTCGACATATTATTGTTTCTTAGTGCCTCTCATCGTCGCGCCAGATGGCACAAATACGGGGGCCAGATGTTCGTGCAGAGGCTGCGACACGTTTTTAGGAGCGAAGCGCGGTGTTCAGCGCGATGAAGCCTGTAGTTCAGGTCGCGCTCGATCTGGTGCACGGGGAGCGAGCGCTCAAGATCGCCGCCGAGGCGGTCAAGGGCGGCGTCGAGTGGATCGAGGCTGGTACCCCGCTAATTAAGAGCGAGGGGATGCAGATAGTCCGCGAGCTGAAGAAGGCTTTCCCAGGGCACACGATAGTGGCGGACATGAAGACCATCGATGTCGGTGGAGCGGAGGTGGAGATCGCGGCGAAGTCCGGGGCGGATGTCGTCGTTGTCCTCGGCGTGTCCTCTGACCCGACCATCACCGAGGCCGTGCTGAGCGCGAGACAGTACGGCGCGAAGGTGATGGTGGATCTGTTCAACGTGCGAGACAAGGTCGCGAGGGCGCGCGAAGTGCAGTCCATGGGCGCAGACTATCTCTGCGTCCACGTCGGCGTGGACGAACAGATGGTCGGCGGATCGCCAATGTCGGAGCTGAGCAGTCTGGCAAAGGAGACTCCACTCCCCATCGCGGTCGCCGGCGGGATCAACAGCGAGACAGCGCCTAAGGTGGTCAAGGCTGGGGCGTCGATCGTCATCGTCGGCGGGGCGATCATCAAGGCGAAGGACGTCGCGGCTGCTGCAAGGGCAATCAAGAAGTCGATCTCCGGAGGGAAAGGGGTCAGGACGGAGCTCTTCAGGAAATATGGGGAGAAGGACCTGTACCAGGCCTTCATGAAGGTGTCCTCCCCGAATGTGGCCGACGCACAACACAAGCGGGGCGCGATGAAGGGCATCCACCCGCGGATCTCCCACGGAATGAAGATGGTCGGCAGGGCGCTCACGGTTCACACCATCAACGGCGACTGGGCAAAGCCCGTTGAGGCGATAGACAGGGCGAAGCCAGGTGATGTGATTGTCGTGGATGCGTGCGGCGGCGAGATCGCAGTCTGGGGAGAGTTGGCGTCTTGGAGCTGCAAGACGAAGGGCGTTGCGGGCGTGGTCATAGACGGAGCCGCGAGGGACATCGACTCCATCATCGAGATGAACTTCCCGTGCTTCTCGAGGCACATTGCATCCAACGCGGGAGAGCCGAAGGGGTACGGTGGAATCGGCCACGAAATCGTCTGCGGGGGAGTGACGGTCAGGACCGGCGACTGGATAATCGGGGACGAGAGCGGCGTGGTCGTCGTTCCTCAGGAAAACGCTGTCGAGGTCGCCAACCGTGCTCTCGATGTCCTAGAGAGGGAGAACAGGGTGCGTGAGGAGATAAGGAAGGGCGGAACCCTGTCCAGTGTGCTCAAGCTTGAGAAATGGGAGAAGGTCGGCTGACCTCCATTCCGCAATATTCTTCGCCTGAGAGGTTCTTGCCGGCCCGTGGTCGCTTTCAAATTCACCGCGAAGGACGGCACGAGACTGATTTTCCGGGAGCCTGGCCCGAAGGACGCCTTGCGGCTTGTGAGATTCATCAACACATTCGTCCTTGAGCCCAGATCAGGTCTGCTCATAAACAGCAAGGTGACCCTGGAAGGAGAGAAGGCCTGGCTCAAGGGGTGGCTGGCTGACATCAGACACCGGAGGGGCGTGATGCTGCTTGTAGAGAAGGACGGTAGGGTAGTTGGCAACTGTACCGCGAGCCGCCTGCCCTGGAAGAACGCGCATGCGGCAGACGTGGGAATCGCGCTCTCCAAAGAAATCAGGGGGAAGGGTGTCGGGGAGGCACTCATGATCAAGACTATCGAGCTTGCGAGAAGTCGAATGCGCGGACTCGAGATGATGCACCTGAAGGCGATTGACTACAACGAGCGCGCGCGTGCGCTCTATAACAAACTAGGGTTCGTCGAGGTCGGAAGGATTCCGAGGGCCAACAAGGAAGGACTGGAGTATTTTGACGACATCCTGATGGTTAAGTTCCTCTGAGATCCGGAAGAATGACGTAACGGGGTCTCTGGTTCAGCCGATGAACCCCGTCTCCTCGGCTAGCTGATGGAGCTTCTGCACCCTTGACTTGACCGGTGGGTGCGTCATGAACAGAGATACCAGGCCCTGGGCGTTGAACGGGTTGACTATGAACAGGCTCGCCGACGCGGGGCTGCCGCTCTGGAGCGGACGCCGCCTGTTGGCTATCTCGAGCTTCTCGAGCGCGCGGGCGAGTGCCAGAGGCCTCTGGATGAGAAGCGACCCTTCCCTGTCGGCCCTGTACTCGCGGTTCCTAGATATCGCGAGCTGAAGCAGCATAGCCGCAAGGGGTGCAGTGATGGCTGCCACTATGAGTATGATCCCGTTTCCGTTGTCGCGTCTCCCTCCAATTGAGCTCCATAGAGCGGCTCTCGCAGCGAACGCTATCGCGCCAGCGATGGTAGCAGCAGCGGACATCACGAGTATGTCCCTGCCCTTCACGTGCGCCATCTCGTGAGCGAGGACCCCCTCTAGCTCGTCATCGGTCAGCGTTTGGAGGAGCCCCTCAGTGGCGGCGACCACCGCTGTCTTCTTGTTCCGGCCAGTCGCGAACGCGTTGGGCGTCTGCGTGGGCACGATGGCGATCTTCGGCATCGGAAGGTCCGCCTTGAGGGCTATCTTGTTCACGGTGTTGTAGAGCCTGGGCGCATCGGATTTCGACACTATCTTGGCCTTGTACGACCACAGGACTATCTTCGAGCTGAAGAAGTAGGCAATGAAGTTCATGACTGCTGCGATGGCTAGGAAGAAGGTCATGCCAAGGAGTGCGTCCTCCGTGGTCCCCTGGCCGAAGAAGTACCCGAGCAACCAGCCGATCGCCATGAAGAGGCCGATCAGAGCTGCGAATAGCGCGATTGTCCGAAGTGTGGCTTGCATACTATCCTCTCCCCTGATTGTCGTTAGACAGGTGTGGAGACTGGACTACCAATCCCGGGGATAAAAGGATTTCGCCGGGAAGCCGATTTCAGGGCATCGCGGAAGGAGCCGAGACGGGTCTGGTGACTGGTGCGGATTCCATCTCAAAGTCCTCGTTTCGGACAGAACGGTTTATTGGGGATGACTTCTTACCACCCCCGGGGGAGGAGTCAAGACTCCTCAGACCGCCGAGTCACCACAGGTGTTCGTCATGGAGACCACGGATGACAAGATGGAGAGAAGGCTCTACAGCCACGACCTCGCGCCGCTCCCGAAGGAGATGGATGTAATCTTCAAGACGCTGCCGGACCAGGTAGTACGACCGAAATACACCCAGGAGGTCGTCCAGCTCGTGAACAAGGCCATAAGCACCGGCAAGCCGCTCGTGCCGAGGGGGGCCGGGACGTGGGGTCTCGGAGGGTCGGTGCCCGTCAAGGGCGGGATCAGCATCGACATGACCTCGATGGACAAGATCATCTCGATCGACGAGGCGAACCTCATAGCGGTCGTGCAGCCGGGAGTCACATGGAAGACCCTTGCGGATGCGCTCGACGCGAAGGGGCTGTTCCTTCCATGCTATCCCAGCAGCGCCCCGTCTGCCACGCTTGGCGGATGGGTCGGAACCGGCGGCACGGGCATAGGAGCGTACAAATACGGTTCGGCAGGGGACATCGTCAGGGACCTCGAGGTCGTATTGCCGAACGGTTCTGTCGTTCACACTGGGGACAGGTTCGTTCCCCAGAACGGGGCTGGCCCGAACCTCAACTGGCTGTTCATCGGGGCCGAGGGGACGCTCGGAGTGATCACCGAGATCACCATTGCGGTCCCTCCGAAGCCCGAGGTGCTGAAGCCCGTGAGCTACGCCTTCGATGGCCTCAAGCAGTTCATCCCAGCCTTGAAGACGCTCTCGAGAAGCAACGTGGTCCCTATGCACATCATGTTCGGCGACCGGCTGCACTTCGACTACCTGAGGGCCATCGGGAAGCACGTCCCCGAGGTCGGCGCGCTCATCACTTGCACCTTGACGGGTTCGAAGGAGTCTGTCGAAGTAGAGGAGAAGGTCCTCGACGAAATCATGGCGTCATCCGGAGGGAAGAAGCAGCCTCAGGAGGTCGCGGAGCACGAGTGGTCAGAGCGAAGCTACGAGTTCCGCGTGAGGGAGCTGGGGGTTGGAGCGATCCCGGGAGAGGTCTTCGTTCCAACGGAGAGGGTGCAGGTCGTACTGGACGGGGTCGAGAACCTCGTCAAGCAGATGAAGATGAACGCGCCTCTGATCGGCACTGTCGCGGACCGGAACACGGTCATGCTGATGCCTTACTATCTCACGGAAGAGAGGAAGCTGGTCGCATCGACGGCCTCGATGGGGTTCGCCAAGCGTCTCGGGGACCTCGCGTTCGAGAACGGGGGCAGGCCGATCGGCCTCGGTGTGTTCTTCGCGGGCAATCTCGGGAAGGTCAAGGGGAAGGAGGGCGCGAAGCTCATCCGGGACCTCAAGAAGATGCTCGACCCGCATGATATCATGAACCCTGGGAAGATGGTGGAGACGGGGACGAGGTTCGGCATCTCGATCCCGGCCTTCCTGATGAACTTCGGGATGCACATGATGGGCTCCGTGAAGAGAATACTGCCCCGGGACAGGATCGGGGAGAAGGATCTCGCGAAGCTGAAGAAGTGAATATCCTCAGAGCTGGGGAACACCGCCACTGGTCCTCTTCAGCAGTGCGAGGACGGGGTATGATATCACCATCGCGACGGTCCCCCCGATGGTGACCTGTGCGATGTTCACTGGTATCTCGGCTATGGCCGGCCCAAGCCCGAAGTACAGCCATTCCCCGAGGAAGTACCCAGTTATCATGCAGAGGCCGCCGGCCCCGACACCCAGGGCCATCGCCAGCGGCCGGTTCCGCACCGCCCTTGACACCAATCCGGCCACCAGACCTTCCGTGCCTTTTGCGACGAGCGTCACGGGCGAGAAGAACACGTACCCGAGCAGGACGTCCGCAGCCGCCGAACCGAACCCCCCGCAGATCGCCCCTGCGCGCCAGCCAAAAACGAACGCGGAGAAGAAGACCATCGAGTCGCCCAGGTTGAAGAATCCCCTCGTCGGAGGGAACGGGATGGCAATGGTCATCGTCACCGCGGCGGTCAGGGCGGTCAGCACGCCGTACAAGGCCACTACCTTCGGCGAGACGTACTTGGCGGGCTCGATTCCGCTCGGGCCCTTGTTGCCAGCGATAGACGTAACGTTCTGTGCCATGGTACGATTTCGCTAGATGACTAGCTTCTACTTAAACCTGCAGACGAGAGGCCAGATGGAACTCAGATACTGACCTGAAGCACGTACTTCGCGAAGACGGGCAGGATCAGCAGGAGTGAGAAAAAGGCCAATGTTGCGTAGTCAGCAGGGCGCATATTGAGGTCCCGAAGATACGTTCTATCCTTCCTCGCCCCGTAGGCTCTCGACTGCAGCGCGAGTGAGAGCGTCTCCGCAGTCCTGAGGGCGCTCACTATCGTTGGCACGAGGACGGCCACATAGTTCTTCGACCGCTTGACCAACGAGCCCCTGTCGAACTCCATCCCGCGAGCCCTCTGGGCGTCCTTTATCGAGTTCACGATCGCCCCGAAGGTCGGCAGGAAGCGCAGTGCGATCGCGAGCGTCAGACCGAAATCGAACCTTAGCCCGAGCTTCACTAGGGCCCGCAGGAGATCACGCTGGGTCGTAGTGAACATGAGAATGTACCAGACGCTCGCCAGACACGCGATCCGAACGGCGACGGTTATCCCGCTCACAATTCCTGGCTCGGTGATCTTGATGATGCCGTATTCGAAAAGCACGGGAGAGCCAGATGGGTTGAAGAACGGCCAGAGAATCACGATCAGGACCATCACTCTGAGCACGAGCTTGAGCGCGAAGAAGGTCTTTGCGAGCGTCGCCCGGCCAAGTGCCAGGAGCAGCAGGATGAAGGCGAGCAGGGCAAGGAGGTACTCCAGGCTCCCAATTATCAATGCCAGTGCGCTGAGGAACAGGACGGCGAGGATCTTCACGCGCGGGTCCGTCCGGTGCAGGAACGTGTTCCCTTCGGTGTAGAGGTCCATGAATCCGGTCATGGCCGGCCACTCCTCGCGCTGATGATGCTCTCGACCAACGCCTCCGCAGTGGCGATGTCCTTGGGTATTCCGAACTCCGCGAGACTGTGGGCAAGCTGCGTCACGGGGGGCGGCTCCAGCTTGCTGGACCTGAGCAGGCCGAGATCGGAGAACGCTCCCGGCGGATCAGAATCCAGCAATATCCGTCCGTTTGCCATTATGATGACCCGCTTGGCATGCTGCGCGACCAACCTCATGTCGTGTGTGATGAGAATCAGCGTGTGGCCCTCTTCGTTGAGCGCTCTGATGCTCGTCATCAGATCGGCGATTTCTTCAGCGTCCAACCCGGTCGTGGGTTCGTCCAGGATTATGACCTGCGGGTCCATCGCAATCACGGAAGCGATCGACACCTTCCGCCGGAGCCCAAGGGTGAGACTCAGGGGCTGCTCCGACTTCAGATTCTGAAGGCCCATCAGGGCGATCGCGTGATCTGCCTTCTTGGACACCTCCGCATCCGGCATCCCCAGGTTCCTTGGGCCGAACCTAACCTCCTCCTCCACGGTTCCGCTGAACAGCTGGTGATCCGGGTTCTGGAAGGCATACCCTACGAAATGTGCCAGCTCGGCCACGGTCATCTTCTCCGCCCGGTTCCCGGCGACGTCCACCGAACCGCTCGTGGGCCGCAGCAGACCGATCAGGTTCTTGGCAAGCGTGGTCTTGCCGGAGCCGTTCCCACCGACTATCGCGATGAAGTCTCCGCTCTTGATGCGGAGGTTCACTCCCTTGAGTGCCTCGATGCCTCCCTCGTAGACGTACTTGATGTCATGTGCGACGATGAAGAAGTTCTCATCCGGGCGACGCGAACTGGGCCGCGGGATCATCTCGCGCCCCCCGTCCTCCGAGTCGAAAAGAGTTCGATGATGGTTCTCCTAGCCTCGTCCATTCCCGTGAAATTCAAGTCGCTCCTGCCCAAACGTTTGCCGAGCAGAGACGCCACCTCAGACAGCTGAGGCGGAAGGACGCCAATGGAGCGCAATCTGTCCGGGTCTCGTAGCATCTCCTTGGGAGCGCCGCTGTCGATGACCCTACCTTCCTTGGTCAGCACGACCCTGTCGGAGAACACTGATGCCTCCTCCGCGTCCCTCTCAGCCAGAAGGACTGTCATGCCGTGCCTCTCCTTGAGCTCCCGCAGCACCCTGTAGAGCCCTATCCTGCCGACAGGGTCGAGAGCGTAGGCGGGCTCGTCGAGGACCAGCATCTCAGGACGCATCGAGAGGGCGGCGGCTATCGCGACTCTCTGTTTCTCTCCTCCGGAGAGGCTGAAGGGAGACCTGTCGTCGTACCCTTTCATGCCCACGAGCTCGAGCGCCCACCCGACCCTCTCGCGGATCTCCTCCCTGGGCACCGCGAGGTTCTCCGGACCGAACGCCACCTCCTCCTCTACGCTCATGCAGAAGAGCTGGCTCTCGGGCTCCTGGAAGACGATCCCTACCCTAGTGGCGAACTCGGAGACCGTGTGCTCCGAAACCTCGAACCCAAAAACCTTCGCGCTCCCCTCCAAGCGTCCTTTGACTGCATGAGGGATGAGCCCGTTTGAGAGCATGCAGATCGTCGACTTCCCCGAGCCGTTCGCCCCGAGAAGGGTGACGAACTCCCCTTTCTCGATATCGAGGGAAACGCCATCAAGCGCACGCCTGGACGAGTTGGCATATGTGAATTTGACATCGCGCAATTCGAGTGGCCGCATCGCTCACCTGCAAGGCTGGCGCTCAATTGAGGGGTTCTGTATTAAACCTTTGGCGACGCGCCAGCTCCTCAGCGCGACGCTTCAGTCTGTCTGGTCCGCCCGCTTCGCCTTGCGCCTCCGGACGGATGTCGGGGCAGGGGGCGGCACAAGGCGGTAAACCTCGGATGTGGCGGTCTGAGCTCTGACCGCGCTGCCCGAGGATATCAGCCTACCCAGCGAGACGGTGACCTGCGCCTCTGAGAAGCCAGTCGCGGACACGAGCTCCTGCAAGGGCTTCCCGTTCTCGTCGAGCAGAGCGAGGACCTGCCCGTCGATGATGTTGTCATCCGATTTCCTGTCCCTGATGACGGACATGTGGTCGAGGCGTGTCCGGAGGAACTGCTTGCTCGCCTCCCTGAATCCGTCTATGTCCTTCTCCAGTAGAGCCTCGAGCTCCGTCACGTCGAGCCCCATCTCCTTCCATCGCTCGAGCTTCGACTTGTAGACCGCCTTCCTGAGCTCGCTTGGCCGAAGGTCACCCACAGGACCTGCGGGCCTCCTGCTCTCCGCGACCGCCTCGTTCCGGGTGGTCACTGTGTAGCGGACCTTGGAGCCGCTGAGCGTGCGGTGGATCTCCTCGAGCTTGTCGAAGATCTTCACGTCGTCAGGGACAGTCAGTTCGAAATCGTAGTCTCCAACGACGGGGACCGCCCCGATCTTGCGCATCCTCTCGATGATCTGCACAGGGGACTCGCCCTCGCTGCTTATCTCTACTCGGATGTAGGTCTTGATCATCGGGGTGGCCTGTCTGGCATATAGCATGTCGTTGTGGGGTTTTTATTTCTTTCTAAAGATGGCATACGCGCAGCTCCAGAGCAGATGTGAGCTTTTTATAAGGGTCAGTTGCTTGAGACGCTGAGATGGCGAAGGATGATTCTGTCCGGTTCGTCATGAGCGCGTTCTCCAGGCACTACCGTGAGGCCCAGCTGCTCCTGCCGGACAGGTTCGCCAGGCGGGAGTTCGGATTCATGTTCTTCGACAGGGACTTCGTCATGAGGCATCTCGGGTTCCAGTCGAGGGCCGCGCTTAAGAAGTATCTGGTCGACCAGGTTCCGTCGCACGCGTACTACTCGTGCGCGTACTATGAGAAACCGGACGCCCCGACGATGGCGGAGAAGAACTGGCTCGGCGCGGACCTCATATTCGACCTCGATGCGGACCACGTCGAGGGCGCGAAGGACCTGCCCTACGAGAAGATGCTGGAGCGGGTGAAGCAGGAGGTGAAGCGGCTGATCGACGAGTTCCTCCTCGGCGACCTTGGATTCTCGGAGGATCACCTCAAGATTGTGTTCTCTGGCGGCCGTGGATATCACGTCCACATCAATGACCCGAAGGTGATCAGGCTCACGAGCCACGAGCGGCGCGAGATCGTCGACTACGTGACTGGCACAGACCTCGACCTTGACTGGGTGTTCCCCGAGACCCCGTTCGAGCTCGGGAGGTTCAAGGACAAGATCGGTTCGGAGTACAAGAGGCAGCTCCCATCACCTGACGAGGGCGGCTGGCGCGCAAGGATCCGCAGAGGTATGGACGCGCTCCTGGAGGAGCTCGAGAAGGTCGACCAGGCAGAGGCCTTGAAGCGCATGGCAGAGATCATCTCCGGATCAGAGAAGGAGATCGGGGAGAAGACAATCCAGGGGCTGTACAGCGATCTGTTCGTCGGGAAGCAGGGGCGGAGAGGCGTCGACAGGATGCGCAACGAGAACACCTTCGAGGTGTTCTCAGAGAAGAGGCACGCGGACGCATTCCTCAGCATCGTCGAGCTCCGCGTCAAGGTGAGGATGCGTGGTGAGACGGACGAGCCCGTGACCTCGGACATCAAGAGGCTCATCAGGCTGCCAAGCTCGCTTCATGGAAAGACGGGGTTCGAGGTCATACCCATGACGCGCGAAAGACTGGACGACTTCGATCCATTCCGGGACGCCGTCCCCAAGACTTTCGGGGAGAATCCCGTCGCAGTCGTTTGTGAGAAAGCAACGGCATTCTCCCTCAAGGATCGTCCGTTCTCGCTCGATGCCGGGCAGCCCAGCGAAGTCCCCGAGTACGCGGCCGTGTACGTGATCTGCAGGCGCCTTGGAAGTATCGCGGGCGCTCAGAAGACCGGGGCGTGAAGGCCCGCCTTCAGAATCGAGTGCCTCACGGATAGATCCCCGCACAGCTCGAGCAATGCGGACGCTCCAAGCAGGACGTTCGCAAGTGCCTCCTCGATGTCCAGTTGGTGGAAGATCGCGAGGGCAATCGGGACCAGCAGCCCTGCCAGGATCGCTAGGCCAACGAAGATTATCGCGGTCCTTCGCATGACGAGCGTCCGGAGCGACTCCTTCGCCGTGACGTCCGATGTCGCGAGATTCAGGACGTAGAACACGACGAGCGCCATCATCGCACCGAGCAGCATCGTGTCAAGCGAGACGAGGTTGTCGATGTCCAACACGAACCCTGTGTCGAGCATAGATGTGAGCGCGGTCATCGCCACGCCACCAGCGATCGCGTAGGTGAAGAACATCACCGGCAGGAGCATCGTGTGCCAGGACGAGATCGATTTGCAGGACGCGAGCACAAACCCGTCGTATACCATGACGACGAAAGCGGCCACCATCGCGACCGCCAATATCGCGCTCCCGAGGTCTGAGTCCGCAGACCACGGCAGCCAGCCGAACCCGAAGTCGGGGGCGAGATACGCAGCACCGAACACGACAAGCACGATCATCGCGATGAGCCCTCTGCTTATCCAGGAAGTCTTCGGCCTCAGGAAGAGCCTGAGGAACCGCGCGGGCCGGCCGAGATAGATGAGGTGAGCGACGCTCTTCCCGACCGCAACGAAGAGAAGGCCGATGACGGCGCTAAGCTTGTAGTCGAGCAGCCAGGTCGAGACAACGAACTGGCCAGCACCGATGCCTCCGAGGAATAGGGCGATCAGCAACGCCCCGTCTCTCACCTTCCTCCGGCCACCGAACCCCCACTCTAGCTGCTGCCTCGGGGCGCACATCATCTCCCTGCTGTAGTTGGTGGTCATCCTCTCACCTCGAGGGCAGATAGTAGACGGCGGGTTCTGTCCCCTGCTCCTCCTGCAATCTGAATCCCTTCCTCCTCTTGATGAGCTGCGAAACCTCGCTGTTCGGGTCGTCGAGATCGCCGAACGTCCTCGCCTCGGCCGGACAGGCATCCACGCACGCCGGTTTCCTGCCCTTCTCCACGCGCTCGACGCAGAACGTGCACTTCGTCACGACACCTTTATCGTTCTCTGCCAGCCACTTCTTGCGGGCGTACTCGGCGTACTTGGAGGACGGCTGGTCCTTCCCCGTGAAGTAGTCCGTCCATTTGGGGACGAAGTAACGTGCGCCATATGGGCAGGCGACCACGCAGTACCTGCAACCGACGCAGATCTTGTTGTCAACGATCACGATCCCGTCCTCGCGCTTCTTGGTCGCGCCCGTCGGGCAGACCTTCTCGCACTCGGGCTCCTTGCAGTGCATGCATAGGACCGGGATCGGCTGCCTCGTGACGACTGGGTATTTGCCTCGCTCGGAACGCAAGACCTTCGCCCAGAATACTCTGGGCGGAGTCTGGTGCTCCACCTTGCAGGCCATCACGCAGGCGAAGCAGCCCGTGCACCTTTTGAGGTCGATCACCATGGAATGCCTAACCACGTTTGTTCACCTCATTTGTACAGCTTCACCGCCACGCAGATGTCCTGCCCGAGGCTCAGAGGACACGTGTGATCCTTCCCGACCTCGATGAGTTCGTTGAAGAACACGCCCTTCCCCTTCGCGATCGGCTGACCTCTCGCCCAGTGACCGGCGCACGCTGCGATGCCTACGTGGTCCGGCCTGATGCCGTCCGTCAGATAGACCCTGCCCTGGGTCTTGTGGCCCTGCGGGTTCTCCAGCCAGACCAAGTCTCCGCTCTTCACGCCCTTCCTCTTCGCCGTCTCAGTGTTGAGTTGGATGGTGTAAGTGTACGGGTCGTTCTCCGATATCTCGTTCAGCCACGGGTTCTCCATCGTCATCGAGTACGTGTGGAGGGCTGAGCGCCAATAGAACGCAAGGAGATCGTACTCCGAATTCTCAGCGGTCTGAGCTGTGTGCGAAGGACATGGATGGTAGTCCGGCAGCGCCGTGTGGAAGCTCCAGTCGACGAGGTCAGGGACGCCGTACTTCTCGGCGACCGCCCTGCTCTTCCTGCCCGCTCGGATGATCCATTCCAGGTACACCGGGATTCTCACGTCGGAGAACGCCCTCCAGTAGACCTCTTCCACTCTCTTGGGCCACTTGAGGTACCCGTGCTCCTTGAAGTAGTCGAGGCCTTTATCGTCCCCGAACCTGTCCCTGAATATCGTGTCCATTATCGTCTCGACCTTCAGCGGCTTCTTCGGGTCGAACTCGTTCTCCTTCTTCAGCGGGCCTCCATATGCCCTCGTTATCCACTCGTTCATCGCATCGATGTAGTTCTCGCGCAGGCCGAGGCGCTCGCACATCTCGATGATGACCTCCCACATCGGCCTCCTCTCTGGCTTGGGATCGACCACCGGCTGCCGGATAGCCCAGATCCACTCGCCGAGGCCGGTGCTGTGGCAGGAGACGCCGACCGTAGGAAAGGTAGTGGCGACCGTATAGCGCTCCAGGAAGCTAGTGTCCGGCAGCACGAGGTCCGCGACGGATTCCTCAAACTCGGACAGGAAGATGTTGAAGGATGCGATGAATCTGAACTTCTTCAGGAAGTTCTCGCACACCGTGTGCGGGTTCCCGATGGACATGATCTGGTTGGACGCGAAGTTCACCATGACGTCCGGGCGGTACGGAATCTTGAACTTCCGCCAGAGCTCCTCGTTGTTCGGCCACATCATGATTGTCGTGTACGTCGGGACATAGAACATGTCCTGAAGGTCCAGCCGCTCGGGCGGGTCCTTCGGGTCCTTCGGCGGGTACGGAAGGTGTGAGTAGGGCCAGTTCGCGGCAACCAGAAGGCCGTCCTTGTCCGCCTCGACCTTGTACACGAGCCTGCCGGTGCCCGGATAGCCCAGGTGGACCGGGGGACCGAACGCCAGCGCCCCTCCGGGCATGTCCCCGGAACCGATGATGTGGTTAAGGAGCACCAGCGAGACGCACTGCCAGGCCTGGTTGTAATGCCCGCCCGCACCCCGGAAATAGATGGAAGCTGCGGGCCTGTACGGCAGCTCGTGCCCATCGATCACAATCGTGCTGCCGATCCGCGCCTCCGTGCCGAAATCCTTCGCGACGCGCCTGATGGTCTCGGCCGGGACGCCTGAAATCTTCGATGCGAGCTCCGGGGTGTACTTCGTGACGTGGTTGCGGAACATCTCAAGCGAGGTGCGGCACTTCGCCCCACCAGCTTCGTATTCGCCGAATATGGCTGGGTCCTTTGCGGACTTTGCATTGAAAGGCTCCGCCCTTCCCGAGGACCGGTTCCATACGAGTGGCACACCCGTGCGCTTGTCGCGGACGTAAAGGCCGTCCGGCCCGATGAGGTACGGAGCGTTGGTCTTCCATTGCAGATACTTCTCATCGTACAGCTTGTAGTCGTTGAGCAAGAGGTTTGCCATCGACAGCGCGACCGCGGTGTCCGTCCCCACCTTCGTCGGGACCCATTCCTCCGCCGCTGTTGCCTGTGAGCTCTGGAACGGGTCGAAGACTATGAGCCGCATGCCACGTTCCCTTGCATCCGCGGCCTGCTTCATCGCCACGAGCGCGGCATGCCCTGCCCCGTGCCCTTTCGAACAGCCCCAGTAGATCGCGTAGTTGCAGTACTTGTAGTCCGGGATGACAGACCAGGATGCGTGGTACATCCCGGCGACCATGTGCGGCCCGTTGCCGCAGTGAAGCCCTCCGCCGCCGACGTAATAGTTTGGAGTCCCGAAGGCCTTCCGGAAGCACAGGATGTTGAACGCCCTCTCGGAGGGAAAGGTCGGCGACCCGACCGTGTACAGACCCCTCCGGTCCCTCTTCATGCAGTCCCTTAGCCTCTGCTCGAGCAGATCCAGCGCTTCGTCCCAGCTGATCCTCTTGAACTTCGGATCGACCCCTATGCCCTTGTCCGGGTTCGTCCGCAGGAGAGGATAGTCTAGCCTGTTGGGATCGTACAACTGCATGATGCTCGAGAGGCCCTTTGCGCAGACGTTCCCGTAACCCTGCGGGGAGTCCGGCTCCCCCTCGATCCCGACGACTGTATCGTCGCATGTGTGTGCCCGGATCGTGCATGTGCCGTAGCACATGCCGCAGCTAGTCTTCACGATCCGCTCGGCAGTCTCTGGATTCGCCATAAGTACCGTGTCCCTTGCATCCGAGTGGCCCTGGCGGTCAAGTCCCAATACGCTCAACTGACATAGACCTTTGCTCAGCGTTGGCTTGAGAATGTGCAGGGGAGGACTTCCCATTCGTCAAGAGTCTTAATAGCGAAGATGGAGGATATCGAGAATCCAAAGGAGCGCGGATGACTAGAACCAGGGTGCCTGCAGAGACCAGACCGCTGCGAATCGTCAAGGTAGGCAATGGCGCCAGGAGGACCCTTCGCGATATTGTCATCAGGGAGAGCCCGGTTACCATCTTCCTGAACGATGTCGAGCTGGTGACCTTCATGTGCTCCCCTAAGGACCTGGAGCAGCTGGCGGTCGGGTTCCTCTATTCGGAGGGCGTGATCAAGGAGAGCGCCGACCTCGTGGATGTCCTCGCTGACTACGACGAAGGGGTCGTGTGGGTGAAGACCAAGGGACGGAAGAAGCGAGTCGGAGACCTGCTCTCGAGGAGGCTGATAACGACAGGTTGTGGGAGAGGGCTCTCCTTTCACGATTCCTCCCTCGAAGGCAAAGGGCTGAGGATTCGCTCGCGGCTCAAGACGAGCGCGGGGGAGCTTATCGCGCTGATGGGTGAGTTCCAGAAGAGGTCGACCCTTTACAAGTTGACCGGAGGGGTGCACAGCGCTGCGCTCTGCGACGAGACGGGAATACTCGTCCTCAAGGAGGATATCGGGAGACATAGCGCGATCGACAAGGTCCTCGGGGAGTCTCTGCTGAGAGGGATCAGGACCGATGACAGGATCCTGGTCACGAGCGGCAGGATCTCTTCCGAGATGCTGATAAAGGCCGCGAGAGCACACATACCGATAGTCCTCTCGAAATCGGCGCCTACCGACCTTGGTGTCGGGCTCGCAAAAGAGTTCGGAATCACCCTCGTGGGGTTCGTCAGAGGGACGAGGATGAACGTGTACTCCGGGACAGGGAGGATATCGTCGCGGGCATGAGCGCCAGTCCGTTCCCGGCGACTGCAAAACCGCCTGAGCCAGCAGCGTTATCAGCGTGAGACACAAGGCACAAAACTATTTATTGAGACATCGCCAATCAAACACACGATGCCAGTCACCGGGAAGGTTCTCGAGGACTCCATAAGGCTCAGCAGGATCAGGCGCATAAAGATCATGCTTTACGTCGTCCAAGCGGTCCTGCTCATCGCCCTCGCGTTCCTGTTCGCGTTCATCCTAGGCGGCGCTAGACTACGGCCCTCGGTTTTCATACCGCTCGACACTTTCTCGGCGATCATCGTCCTCCTGCTCCTGATAATCTGCGTCGAGAGCTTCTTCTTCAGGATCCTCGAGATACGATTCGCACGAAGCTCGTCCGCAAGGCACCTGATGGCGAAGAACTCCATGCGCAGGGCGATAGTCATAGCAATTATCGCCGGAGTCCTGGCAATCATCCTCACGGTGCCATCCGTTCTCGGCGCCATCGAGAACTCGGCGAAGAAGGAGTTCACACTGACCCCGCTGGACAACGAAGCGTCGTTCTACTCGTCTGATCCGTTCTCGTGGACCAGTGCGGAGAAGATAGAGATCACGTCCTCGAAGCCGGTTCAGGTCTATCTTGTTGACGACCAGGTATTCGAGAAGTACCGGGGCAACCTCAGTGCACTGTTCTCCTTTAGGCTGAACATGGACAACTACCAGATCGATCGTGCCGTGACCATGAGCGTCCCGAGCGGAGTCTACACGAAGTTCCACCTTGTCCTCAACGACATGGAGAACCCGGGAACAGGGGCGACTGCAATGGTTGAGATGAAGGTTTCGGGATCGATCTCCGGAGCGGTTGGCCTGCTCATGATCTCGCTCGTCGCTGCCAACCTCGCATGGTTCGCGTATCTGATACCGATAGAACGGAAGTACTCTGTCTCGTCCATCTACAAGTGAGTCTTAGATCATCGCGCAGCAAGTGGCCTTCTTCTTGATGTTGTACCCTCTCAGCCTCAGCTTCTCGACCGTCGTCGAGGCTGGAAGGACTATGCCATCCACACCGGCTTCGACGATGTCTACCTCCGGAGACCTGTCCATCTTCGAGCGCATGCAGCCCAGCAGAAGCCTAGTGTCCGGAAGGAGCTTTCTCGCCTTCGCGACGACCGACACAATCGTGTCCTTGTCGGGAGGACTCACATCGGCGTAGAAGGTGCCTTTTGTCGGTATAAGCGAGATGAGGATGAGCGCATCCGGGCGCAGCGATCTCAGCATTTCGAGCGCCCGCAATTCACCGCCGAGCTTGCCGCCGTGTATCCCTACGCAGACGTGCGGCGCGACGCGGGGAGCACCGAGAGACCTCAAATCCCTAAGAACCTGCAAGTAGTCTTCCGGGGTCGCGCGGAGGCCGAGGACTTCCCTGATGGTGTCCTCATCGCCGTACAGGTCTGTCGAGAACGCATCCACCCCTGCATTGACCAGCTTCTCCAGATCCTCTCGCCTGCTTAGCCCCACGTGGGCGTTCACCAACAAATCCGTCCCTGCCTTTATCTCCGCGATCGCCGGAGCGAAGTCGGCGATTCGCACTCTCCCATCACCGTCCGATCCGCCGCTGAGAAGGAATCCTTTCGCGCCTCTCTCAGCCAATGCCTCGGCCACCTGCAGAAGTTCCTCAGGGCGCGTCGCGGGGACCATACCCTCAAGGTATTTCTTGGAGCAGTGCTTGCAGTCGAGAGAGCACTGATTGCCCGTGACGGAGATCGCGGGGAACCCATCGCCTGGGTAGAAGCATTCGATGGTCCGCGGCATAGGAATTTACCATTGGGCCGATGCATAATGAAGCTTGTGCAGCATGTCTGAGCACTCACCGATGGCGAGGCAAAAGCTTTATCTGGAGCACCTTCTCTAGGGCCGAGTCGGTCGAGATGAAGGCTTTCGAAGTGAAGGGGCAGATGATGACCGCCCGCAGGAACTGGCAGCCGTTTGCCCTTGAGGTCGCTGCTGACGATGAGAAGGCGGCCGTGGAGAAGACCATGGCGCTCATAGGAAGCAGACACAAGCTGAAGAGGAAGTTCCTTCAGATCGAGGGGGTCAAGACTCTGGGCCCCGAGGAGATCACCGACCACGCGGTCAAGCACCTGCTCGGGGTGAAGAAGTGACCCCGGGCCAACAGGAGCCTGTGACGGAACAGGGCCTCAGAGAGAGCTATGTCATGCTCGACACCGCGAAGGCGCAACTCGATGGCCTGATGAAGCAGCAACAGCTCATCCAGCTGGCCGTCGACGAGCACGTGAGAGCCCGGGAGACAATCAAGGACCTCGCAAAGGGAGCGATCGGCGACGACATCCTGATTCCCTTGGGAGCCGACTCCTACATTCATGCCAAGATTTCTGACCGCAGGGACGCGATTGTGGGTGTGGGCGCAGGTGTATCCATCCGCAGGACGCCCGAGGAGGCTCAGAGGATCCTGGATGACAAGATCGACGAGCTGTCGAGGGCGTTCAAGTCGGTCTCCGACAAAGCATCCCAGCTCGAGGGAATGATCCAGGAGCTCACGGACAGGGTGCAGTCCCAGATGGAGACCCTGAGGTCCGCGGAACAACCCTGAGGTAGTCTATGTTCAAGGGGCTTAGGGAGAGATTCTCGCGCGCTACCGTTGAGGTCAAGAAGAAGTCGATCGAGGACATTTCCGAAGTCGTCGACGAGTCCGGGAGAAGGCTCAGGGAGGGCGTTCTGGACGATCTGCTTCACGACCTCGAGATGGGGCTTCTTGAGGCGGATGTTGCTCTCCCAGTGGCCGAGGAACTCGTCAAGAGCGTGCGCGAGGCGCTCCTCGGCAAGAGAGTGGACAAGTCCTTCGATCTAGAGGAGGCAGTGCGACTGGCCCTGAAGTCCGCGGTGCGGCATGTTCTAACGCAACAGGAGTTCTCGCTCGCCGAGAAGATGAAGGCGAAACCATCGCCCTTCGTCATAATGTTCGTGGGCATAAACGGCGGCGGCAAGACCACGGCGATCGCCAAGATGGCGAACAGGCTCCAGAAACACGGTTTCAGCTGCGTCCTCGCCGCCGGGGACACCTTCAGGGCAGGGGCAATCGAGCAGCTAACGATACACTCCGAGAAGCTCGGGTGCAAAATCATCAAGCATCAGGAAGGAAGCGATCCGGCGGCCGTTGCATTCGACGCAGTCGATCACGCTAAGGCGCGCAAGAAGGCCGTCGTTCTGATAGATACCGCTGGGCGCATGCAGACCAACACGAACCTGATGGACGAGATGAAGAAGATCAAGCGAGTCGCGAAACCCGATGCCGTCTTCTTCGTGGGCGACGCGCTGGCTGGCTCTGACGCGGTAGAACAGGCGAAGAGGTTCGACGCAGCAGTGGGTATAGATGCGGTGATCCTGACGAAGATCGATGCAGATGCGAAAGGCGGCGCTGCGTTGTCGATTGCCAAGACCATAGGGAAGCCGATAGCGTACATCAGCATCGGACAGGAGTATGAGGAGTTTCGCAAGTTCGACGCGGACTGGATGGTGTCGAGAATCTTCGGGGATGCTGACCGGAAGGCCGCCCAGAATCTCTAGTCCAGACTCGACCCAGCGAAGAGGACCGCGTATACCTGAGCGTCCGCAACCATGTCGGCGATCTTGCAGTGCTCGTTTGCGTCATGGGCGGTCTCAGGAATCGTCGACCAGACCGCTGCCGCGATCCCCTCGCGTCTGAAGGGCGTTGCGCAGGTCCCTCCGCCCATGCCAAAAACTCGCGGCTTGATCCGTCGTACGGTCTGGATTGCCTTCGAGAGCCGAAGGACGACCTCGGAATCCTCAGGGGTCTTCGGCGCGGCATCCGATTTGCTGAGGAACCTCAGTTTGATCTTCACTCCTGTGAGGCCTTCGCACTCGTCCGCAACCTTCCTGAGGGACGACATCACCTCGTCTAGACCATAGTCGGGCAACACTCGAAAGTCGAACGCGAACTGTTGCCTCCCGGGAACCGTGTTGACATTAGGGCCGTTCGAGTCGCATCTCGTCGGCTCGAAGGTGCTTGAAGGCGGGTCGAACAACGAATCGATCCTCGAGTACTGCTTTCGGAGTCCCTCGACCGCGGAGACCATGAATCTCGCGGCAGCCTCGAGAGCGTTCACGCCCTTCTGGGGCGTGCTCGCGTGTGTCTGCCTGCCAATGACCTCGACCTCGATCCACGCGAGGCCCTTCTCGACAATCGCTATGGCCGCCCCATCGGGCTGGCCGTGATCAGGGGCTATCACGAGGTCCCCCTTCTTGAAAAGGTCCTTCTTTAGGAGGAACTCAATCCCGTGCACGTTGCCGTGTTCTTCATCGGACACGAACACGAGGCCTACGTTGCACTCGGGCACGATACCCATCTTGGCCAGGGCAGCAAGGCCATGAAGGGACGCCATCAGTTCCTGGCCGTTGTCCTCCGCGCCCCTTCCATATACCTTTCCGTCATCGATCTGTGGGTCATAGGGCGGGTACCTCCACGCGCCGATATCACCCTCCGGCACAGTGTCCATGTGCGTGACGACCCAGATGTTCTTTGGAGTCCTCCCACGATATCTCAGGACGATATTCGGCCGCTTCCCGCTCGGGACGCTCGAATCGGCAGATTCGTACACCTCAACCGACTTGAAACCAAGCCTAGCCAGAAGACCCAGCAGAAACTCTGCGCGATCAGACTCGCCCTGCCCGCCATAGGCTGGGCCGATCGCCTTGATCTTCAACATGGACCGTAGGCTCTCGACGATCTGCCCCTCGTTGTCTGCGACCGCGCACATCAGCTCTTCAGGGTTCATCTCATCAACTGCATCGTCGCAGATGCAGCGAAGCTGATGCGGCTATATCTCGTTTGCCACGAGCCGATCTGTCATCTCTCCACGAGCATCGCGACGGCGTTGCCGCCGCCAAGGCAGAGCGTCGCTAGTCCCCGCTTCGCGTCTCTGGCCCGCATGGCGTAGATCATCGTAGTGAGAACCCTCGCTCCACTGCAACCAATCGGATGTCCGAGGGAGACCGCGCCGCCATTGACGTTGAACCGGTCCTCCGGCACTCCGAGGACTTTCATGGTCGCGACCGATGCGGTTGAAAACGCTTCGTTGTGCTCGAAGATGTCTATGTCCTTGATTTCGAGGTTGTTTCTCTGAAGCAGCTTGCGCACCGCGTGTATCGGGGCCTCCATGAGCAGCTCTGGCTTCACGCCCGACGTCAAATAGTCGACTATCTTCACGATCGGTTCGAGCCCGTGTTCCTTAGCGGTTCCAGCAGACATGACCACCAGCGCGGACGCTCCGTCGTTTATGCTCGATGAATTGCCCACGGTCAGGACCCCATCGCTCTTGAACACTGGCTTGAGCCTCGCGAGCGCCTCGAGCGTGGTATCCTCCCTCGGCCCTTCATCCTGTGAGAAGACCGTGACCTCCTTCTTGGAAGGGATCTCGACCTGGACGATCTCGTCCTTGAAGGCGCCAGACTTGATCGCCTG
>Ga0153915_10000509_pt1 | contig 36008 bp, 32 predicted proteins | sample Opewatmetagenome_2_FD_107003 | JGI IMG/M metagenome (GOLD analysis project Ga0153915, IMG submission 107003) | Freshwater wetland microbial communities from Ohio, USA - Open water 3 Core 3 Depth 3 metaG | ecosystem: Environmental > Aquatic > Freshwater > Wetlands | place: USA: Ohio, Lake Erie... | reverse complement strand
GATTGCAATGGGGCACATGAAATACGCCCCTGAGATCTTTGATGTAAACGATTTGCCTCCTGCCGGTTTATGCGGTTCATTTCCGCCTTATGATGAACTGTGGTATGTAATATCTGTTTCCCATTATAACCTCATGTGCTGCATGGGCCCCGCAAGGGTTATAGGGATATCGAAGAAAACCGGAGAGGTTGTCTTGGATGAATTAATAGAAGACACCATCTAGATTTACGAGTCCCTATTAAAATGTCTTTGGTTCTTGATTGTGTTATAATACCGCAATTTACAAATCCGGAGGTGTGATTGGAAAGCAAGATAATTTATTTTGAAGACATTGGTCCCCAGAACACCGGGATAACATTCAAAGCGGTAAAGGAAAGGCTTAAAGATTCCGGTATTAATAAGATTGTCATAGCCTCCACTACCGGCGCAACAGCACGGACGGCCTGTGATTATTTCAAAGACGCCGGGATAAAGCTAATAGTGATACCTCATCAATATGACTTTCGAAGAGATGTCAATCCGTTTCCCAGGGAATTAGCTGAAGAGCTTCGAGGAGCGGGACATGAGGTCCACTTCGGGACCATGTTGTTTCATACCGATCAATTGTACGATTCGAACATTCCGACATTAATGGCCAACCTACTTCGCTGTTTCTGTCAGGGCATAAAGGTATGCGTTGAGATAGTCATGATGGCCACAGATGCAGGCCTCCTTTCAAAGGGGGAAAGGGTTATAGCCGTTGCCGGGACAGGCCGGGGGGCGGACACTGCACTGGTTATGCAGGCATCCTCCTCAAGGAACATGAAAAAACTTCGTGTAAACGAGATCCTGTGTAAGCCTCTTTATCCCCTGAATATCGATGAGGCTTTGATAAAGGTGCCTCCGGCAGCATAAGATATTGAGATCGGGGACGGACCGGATAAACAAGATCACCGGGTTAGCATGTGAAAAGATGAAGTCGCTACATGTGACCCTGATAAAAAAGGGTCATCCGCATAAACCGGATTTATAATCTAAATTGGAGGGTATAAGATGAAGAGGAGGGATTTCATAAAGGTTGCAGTTGCTGCAGGAGGGGGACTTGTAGGCACAGGAATGCTCGGGACAGGCGATGTCCTGGCGGAAACATCTGTGGGCGATGAAAAGAAGACAACAAAAAGGGCACTGGTAGTTTATGCGTCACGTACAAACAATACTGCCAAGGTAGCAGAGCGTTTTAAGTCTACCCTTGAGAAGAACGAATGGCAGTGCGACATCTACAGGATCAAACAGAACAGCGACCCGATGGAATTTCCTTATAAACTCAAGGAATATGATCTTGTGTGTGCAGGCTCGGGAGTAAGGATGCATTCTCCCTATGCTGAACTTCTCCATGTCCTCAGGGTCCCTGTGTACGGTTTTGACCCGAGGATCATGCTGAAATCCACTGAAGGCATGGAACTTACTGAAGAAGAAAAAAAGAAGATGCAGGCGGCGATGTCAAGCCGTGCGGGAAGCGGGAGACACAGAAAGATGGTATTGGGTCCGAATGCCGGAAAGGCCTTTTCCTTTGTAACATACGGCGGCCATGAGTATGGGCCAAAAGAGGCCTTGCCGGCCCTGGAATGGATCAACCTGGAACTTGCACATCTTGAGGTGGAGATTGTAGGTAAATTCTGTTGTCCAGGAAAATTTGAAAACACCAACAACCCCTCCGGATATCATAACGACCTTACAACCAGACCCAATGAGAAGGACCTTATGAGGGCGGAGCTTTTTATTGAACAGGTGCTGGAGGACATTGCCGAAAGGCCATCCAGGTCAGTATGATGGGCAGAAGGGAACGGTGCCACGTTCAATTTTTATTCACTTATAAACAACTGGAAAGGATATGGAAATGACGGCTTTTTTTACAGTTATTGTCATATTTTTATTTGTTAATTTAATTACCCTCTTTTGCATGGCATTTTACCTAAAGAGAATCAGAGATGAAATCATCATTTTAAATGATACTTCAGTTAAGACATTGAATGTCTTAAAAGAGATAAGTGTCTCTGAAAAGGAAAAAAAATCCACCCTGGAACCAAAAAATAAATAATCCCTTAAAGAAGGAAATCTGTGAGGCTGAAGCACTGATGAGGAGGGATAGATAAGGCACATGAATCAAGATACAAGGGGGAGGCGGTATCAAGGTGAAGGTTCAACTGTGTTGAGAAGCGATTTGACATCCCTCCGGGAGAGGCGATATGGACGACTGGTGCGATCAGCAGGACACTGTCAGGGATGGAAACCGAATTTACCGGTGCTCGAAATGTGGAAAGAGGCTTCATCCAAGGGCCATATTTAACGGAGAAGGTGATATACAGGGATTCAGGCTTCCACGCCACAAGAAAAAGGGGCATAAGATAAAGGCAATCAAGAGACGCCAGCATAAGATGCGAACCGGCAACTGAATTTGATAAGGGATCATTCTTTCAACTGTGCGGATCGATCGGAGTGTATTTTAAACAGAGAAATATAAGAGGATCTAATGGTTGAAGTCCATATAATGTATAATCTTATACCTAATGCAAATAAAGAGGCATATGGTGAATGGATGAAAAAATCGATTGTCCCCTTATTAAAATCCCAGGGCATTATCCAGGTCAGGGCTTTAAGGAACAAATTAGGTTCCCCTCATGTCCTGATAATCATTGAATGGGAGAGTCTTTCTGATTGGGCAAGATTTGCCGAAACCAATGAATGGAATAACATTCAAAAGGAACTTGAGAATTTATTTGCCTCGGATATGAAAATATCTATCTGGACTTCCTCAACTCTTGTTCCTGATATTATCAGACCTCCGAAAAAATAGGGTGTTCCTCGCGTAAATCAATGATGAATGAGTTTGTCCCCCAGGTCTTTGAGCCTTCCGTTTTTGTAAAACCGATAGAGTAGATAAAGATGCCGAACCGGGCCAGGCAGTGAGGAGATGAGACCTTACAGATGAGACCCATGGGATGCCTGAGCGGGGACGGTGTAAAGGAATGAATAGCCGGATCAGGAATGGTCCTCAGGGTGTTTATGGCCTTGGATTAGAAAGAAATAACCGGACCGGAAATTGAATGTTGACAAAAAGGTCTGTCAATATTAAAGGTCTTGTGCTGATGTTTCCCGTTTTAAAAATCAGCGTATTATCAGTCCGATAAATCGAAGAATAAAGCGCAATATAAGAATTCGACCTTCAGTCTATCTGCCTGATCAGTTTAGTTTAACCTTTAAGGAGAATATAACATGCAACACAAATCCAGAAACTGTTTTTTTGGAATAATTGTCTCTTTCATCATTATATGCTGTGGCTCCACGGTGCAGGCGGAGACAACCGGGACGCCGGCAAAAAGCACTGCGACACAGGCAGGCACGACCGCTACCAAAAGTACTGCGGCATCCTCAAGCCCTGCAGCAACGAAAAGCCCTTCAACAGCCACCGCCAAGGTTGCGACGGTCAACGGGACGACAATCAGCCAGGAAAAATTTGACACGGCCCTGTCTTACCAGAAAGAGATCTACACATTAAATGGAGTAACTATATCCGACGACCAGCTGCCGGAGTTGAAATATCAGCTGCTTGAAAGTTTGATCGGCAATGAATTGCTTTTCCAGGATAGCCAAAAAAACGGAATAACCGTCGATGAGAAGGAGATCAATGAGTCCTATGAGACCCAGAAAAAGAAGGCAAAATTCACCACCGATGCAGAATTTGAGGCCGCATTGAAACAGTCAAATAAGACATTAGCCTCCTTTAAGGCTGAGATCAAACAGGGGCTTGCTATCAATCATCTTATCGAGAAGAAATTCAGCAATAGTACAGCCGTCTCGGATTCCGAGGCAAAAAAATATTACGATGCCTATCCCAGTTATTTTGAGCAGACCGCCAAAGTGAGGGCAAGTCATATCGTTATACTTGTTGGATCAGATGCTGATCAGGCAAAGAAAGATGATGCAAGAAAAAAGATAGAGCAGGTTAAGACAAGATTAAAGGCAGGGGAGGACTTTGCCGCCGTTGCCAAGGATGTTTCTGACGATACGGGTACGAAAGCGGATGGAGGCGATCTGGGTTATTTCTCCAAGGGCCAGATGAAGCAGGCCATTGAGGACGCGGCCTTTGCCCTGAAAAAGGGTGAAACAAGTGATATCGTAACAACCGATGTAGGATACCACGTAATCAAGGTCACAGATAAAACAGATGCCAAGAAGCTCACTTTTGAAGAGGCAAAAAACGATATCATCACCAACTTGAAGAGTACCAAGGTGAATAGTGCTGTAAACAAATATATTACTGTTTTGAGAAACAAGGCCACTGTTGTGACATACCCCATAAGTAAATGACAGGGTTGTCCGGTGTCAGGTAATAAAAACAACTAATCAGTTTTACGTCATCCGGGCGGATCGGCGGAACGCTGCTACGGCGTTGCCGATCCGCAGGAATGACATAAATGGCCTTGTAAAAAAGCCCGATCTTATTTTTTCCCGTCGATCCGACCGAGTTGAACCGCTTACCGGTCTTTTCCAGGTTTTTTACTTCAGATTTTAAACCTTATAATTTCTTTTCTATTGACTCTTCTCATCATTTGTCCGATTATGCGCAATCATGTCTAATTTCTAAATATCAATCAGTTTACTGAATGTTTATAATCTTGTCCCGGCAGGATTATAAGCCCCGTGCTGAAGGGTTGACGCCGCCCCATGTGTTAAAGCGGGGTGATTTAATCCTCAGGTCGCTTTATCATAAAGTGTCGATTTTTCGTTTCAGGATCTTAATTTTGCCGCCGTCAAGCTGCCGTCCAGAATGCAGAATAGTATTCACGGCATATCATCTGTAAAGCACCATAAATTAAAAGGAGGAAAAATTATGAAATACAACAGGTGGAAAGGAGAAAAGATTTCCAGAAGAAATTTCATCAAGACGGCATCCATAGGTGCAGGGGCAACAGCCCTGGCAGGCATTGGAGCGATAGAGGCACTGGCTGCCGGCCTTCCGGAGAAATGGGACAAAGAGACCGATGTTGTCATAGTAGGCTGCGGGGGTGCAGGGACTACTGCTGCCATAACAGCCCGTGATGAAGGGGCTGCTGTGATAATATTGGAGAAGGCCCCTGAGGGAGGCGGCAACAGCCGCATAGGGGGTGGCCAGTTCAGTTTTTCAACACCTGAGAAAAAAGATAATGCAGCCATTTATCTGTATGCTGCATGTAACGGAACGACTCCGAAGGATGTTTGTCAGGCATGGGCTGATGAGATGGTGAATAACGGCGAATGGCTTGAAAAGATGGGTGTTAAATGCACCTTGCCCGGCGTTCTGAACGGCGCCGATTTCAGGGGGTTGCCCGGTTCCGACGGGATAGGGACAGGGATGATGAACACCCTGTCGTGGTACAAGATAATCGAGAAGCAGATCAAAGACAGGGGCATTGAGATCATGTTCGACTGCCCAGCAAGGGAACTGATCCAGCACCCTACAACCAGGGAGATCCTGGGCGTAAAGGCGACCAGCGAAGGGAAGGATATATATATCAAGGCCAGAAAGGGCGTGGTCCTGTGCAGCGGGGGCTTTGAGTATAATGAGGATATGAAGAAGAACTATTTGAGGCCTTCGACCATTAAGTTTACCGGCTGGAAATACAACACGGGCGACGGCATCAGGATGGCCCAGGCAGTCGGTGCGGACCTCTGGCACATGAACATGATAGCCTCCGCCCTGTACACGATCGTCACGCCCGCATCCGAGATGGGCTGGATGTATCCGGAACCCAAAGGGAGCAATTATATACTGGTTACCAAATATGGTCAGAGGTTTATGAAGGAGGGTGCATGGTTCCCCCACAGATCTATAATGGGCTACTCCCTATGGGACTGGAGGGCGGACAGAAAGGATTCCGAGTATCCCTGCTGTCCCCATTATATGATATTTGATGAGACTACGAGGCGTGCAGGGGCCATTGGAACCGGCGAAAAGTCCGGCTTCAAGGGGATGGGAAATACCATTACCCCGACCTGGCTGGGCGGGACTGCCCCGGGCTGGGGTGAGGCAGGGGGAGGCTGGAGCTATGACAACAGCGTTGAGATCGAAAAGGGATATATAAAAAAGGCGGATACGGTAAGTGCACTGGCTGAAAAGATCGGAGGGGAGATGACTGCGGACGCACTGACAGCCACAGTGACAAAATGGAACGCTTTTTGTGACGCGGGCGTGGATTCGGATTTCGGTCGTACCGGGACAGGGACCATGTCTCCCACGAAGCTGGAGAAGATACAGACGCCGCCGTTTTATGCCATTGAGCTCTGGCCGGGTGGCTTCAGCACCTGTGGCGGTCCTAAAAAAAATGCAAAGGGTCAGGTGCTGGGTATTGACGGCAACCCGATCAAACGACTGTATGAGGCCGGTTCCCTGGGTCATACGTGCGGGCAGGTTTACAGCATGAGCGGCGCCAATTATTGCGAGGTCTTTGTATGGGGCCGCATCTCAGGCAGAAATGTCGCCACCCTGAAGGTATGGTCATAGCAACGGCAGGGATATTTTTAAAAAGACCGTCTTTAAAAGGGCTTATTATCGTTTGGATCCTTCTGTTAGGTCGCAGGATCCAAAGTAATATGAAAGATTGTTGCCAATTGATGCTTAATGGCATTTAAGGATAATTTTTTAACATCCAAGCTATTTTGCAAAAAAATATGAACCTGTGCCGACGGCAATCAGCTCATTTTGATCGTTGTGGAGCTCCATCCTTGCTACCGCGATCCTGTTTCCTGCCCTCAAGATATAGGCAGTTACGACAAAACGCCTGCCGAAACCCGGCTGTAAAAAATCGACTCGCAGATCAAGTGTGCTTATCTTGAAGGATTTTTCGATCCTTGCATCCAGCGCCTCGCCGTGCAGCTTTTCCTGGATGCCTATGACCGCTGCAAGTCCGCCTGTTACATCAATGGCTGATGAGATAACACCGCCATGCAGCATACGCATTTTATAGTTGCCCATCAATTCATCGCTCATTTCAAAGACGGTCTTCACACAGTCATTTCCTATGGATTCCACCTTGAGGCCAAGTATCCTGTTAAAAGGTATTTTTTCGAACATTTCATTGATGATAGAGATGAAGTCATCTGAGATCTTCTTGCGTTCCATTTTATCTCCATGATGGAAAATATAATTTTTAGTGACCTTTAAAACCTTATATAGTCATGCAGGGACGCTGTCAATGCCTACAGGAGAGGGAAAATCAGTAAAAAGTGCAGATCCCCAGTAAAGGAAAATTTCTTGACAAACCCTTTCCCGCCTAATACCTTCACACATCTTGAGTTCGGCTTCCATTAGGCAAATGGAAGAAAGACCAGGGGATAAGTTCCGGCATCCGACAGACAATGAAAAGGAGACAGGGAGATGGAAGAGAGAAAGGTTTATGCGGTCTACTGGCTGGAAGACGAAAAAGAGGAGATAATAGATTTTTCAAGCCCCGAAGACGGGGCCATGCTTATTTTCACAGACAGAGATGCTGCGGAGGCAAAGAAAAAGCTCGCAGAAGAGGATATATACGGGGCCAAGGTTGAAGGTTCCTACGTCGGGAACGGCAGGGCTGTAGTCAGGGAGATGACCCTTAAATTCCACTGAAACTATCTTCCTCTCAGAGGCTTGAACAGATATTCAAGTCCGTTCACTTTGATCTCATATACGGTGCGAAGCATATCCCCCAGCCGGCCGTCAGGGAAGCCCTCCCTGTTGAACCAGACCAGATAAGGCTCAGGAAGGTCAATAAGCAGTCGGCCCTTATACCTGCCGAAAGGCATCTTTATCCTTACAAGGTCGAATAACTGCCCAGGGTCAGGCGATAACATGGAAGGTGTCTCAGACAATTCTTTCAATCTCCTCTCTGTATTTATCCAGACGCTTTACGGATATGGGGAAGGGGGTGCCCAGTTCCGGCGCAAAGAGGGATACCCTGAATTCCTCGGTCATCCATCTGAATTCATCAATCATCGCCCTCTTTTCCTCCGAGGCATGGATGCTCAACCGTTCCGTCATATCCTTAAGGCTGTTGATATAGGCCTCTGCCTGGTCCTCCTTTATCCGGTCCTTTTCAGGATTATGGGAACCTCGCTCAACGCGTACCTCCATGGCACGCAGGTATCTCGGTATATGAGCAAGACGTTCAGGGGCGTAACGTTCAGGGAAATCAGGCGGAACAAGGGACTCCATCTCTTTCCTGATTGCGGCGCAAAGGAACCGGACTGCCTGATTGGTCTTTTTTGAGTTTTCCATATTGTAAAGGAAGGAGCGTGTTTTATCATATGCATTGAGTATGGTGATGACATGTTCCCTGACCGCACGGTATTTCATGAACATCTCCTTTGAGACGGTAGAGACATAGGCCTCAAAATCCGACCTTGAGCGTATGTCAGTCAGGAAGAGCCTGTTCAGGACACCCCTCAGCATGACCTTTTCCAATTCGGCGCTCCCTCCGAGATATACGGCCATCCGTGCGCTGTCCTCAGGGAGGGGCCAGTTTCGTTTGAGCAGTTTGATGTCCTTTTCCAGGCTGATGGTAAGGAGCCGGCGCACCCCTTTCTTATTGGAGGCCACGGCCTCTTCCTTGGACAGGAAAAGTCGCAGATTTACCTTGTCTTCCCTTGCCTCAAGGCCCGGGTATGCTGAGATATCGCCCTGCATGGGGATGCTTTCAGGCAGGATGTCAATGTCCCATTCCTTAAGTCCTTCCCTTTCCCATTTGCTGCGAAGGCGCTGCAGGATTGCAGAATCAGGCGCAGGTGGAGAACCGGCCTCTGTATGGAGCACGGCAGGTATATCCCTTCCTGAACGTATCTCCTGTCCGTTGTTGTCCAGTATGGAGATCCTTGTCTTAAGGTGTTCGGGGATCTCCACGCTGTTCCAGGCATCGGCAGAGATATCCACCCTGAACCGATTATAGACAAACCTGGAAAGGGTCGAAAGGATCGGCTGGTCGGACGGCTCCATCTCCCTCATAATGATATCAACCGTGTTTGATACAGGGACCAGTTGCTTCCTGTATTTCTTGGGAAGCCCTTTTAAAATAGATGTCACCTTTTCCCTGATAAGCCCCTTGATCCCCCATTCAAAGGGCGCAACAGGCAGGGTGTGGGCATGGGACACGGGGATGCGAACGGTCACCCCGTCTTCTTCCCTGCCCGGAGAAAAACGGTAGGATGCCTTGAATCGTACGCCTCCTATGGACAGTTCGTCGGGAAATAGTGAGAGGTCGGATAGATCCGGGACTGTTTTTAAAAGGTCTTCCTCCGTCATCCTCAGAAAATCGTCGTTCCCTTTCTCCCTGATCAGCCTCGAAAGGGTCCTGGCGTCGGTTATTCCTTCAAGCCGCTCCGAATAAAATGCGCTGAGGGCGTCTTCTCCTGCCAGGAGGTCCCGTCTCCTGAGCTTGTGTTCCATATCCTCCATCTTTTTAATCAGTGACCTGTTGTGTTTTAGAAAGGGAAAAACAGGCTTTATCTCGCCTTCGACCAGACCCGATCTGATAAATATCTCATGGGCCTCCTGCGGATTTATCCTGCCATATGAGACAGGTCTGTCTGAGATGATGGTGAGGCCAAAAAGGGTCACCTTCTCAAGGGCCATTACCTCGCCCCTGTTTTTTTCCCAGTGGGGTTCGTCATAGGAATGCCTGCACAGATCACCGGCCAGCGTCTCCAGCCATGCGGGGTCAATCTTTGCGACATTCCTTGCATAAAGACGGGACGTCCTGACCATCTCAGAAGCCACAACCCAGTCAGGGCTCTTTTTAAAAAGGCCGGATCCGGGAAAGATCATGACCTCCCTGCCTCTGGTAGCCTGGTAGAGATTCTTTTCTTTCCTGAGTGCGATGTTGCTGAGAAAACCGCTCAGGATGGATCGGTGTATGCCTGCGTACCTCTCCCCCATGCCCTTTTCCACATTGTTGCAGGCAGGGGGAAGTTTGAGCTGCCCAATGATGCTCATGATCTGATCATGGGTATATATCCATTCCCTCATCCGTGTAAATGAAAGGAAATGCGCCTTGCAGAATTTTCTCATCCTGCTCTGGCTCTTAATATTCTCCAGCTCCCTGTGAAAGCGATTCCAGATATTCAGGAAGGTCAGGAAATCCGAGTCCTGATCCTTGAAGGGCGCATGCACCTGGTCTGCCTGGACGGCCTTATCCATAGGACGCTCCCTCGGGTCCTGGATGCTGAGGATTGCACCTATGACGGCGGTGTCCTCAATGCATCCTTCGTGTGATGCCTCAATCATCATCCTTGATATCCTGGGATCAAGGGGCATGCGGGCCATGAGCCGGCCCTTTTCAGTAAGGCAGTTCTCCCCGTCCTGCACCTCAATTGCCCCGAGTTCCTTCAGAAGATCAAAACCGTCCTTGACGCTCCTCGGATTCGGGGGATCGATAAAGGGAAAGGACAACGGATCGCCCATCCTCAGGTCTATCATCCTCAGTATCACCTCCGCAAGGCTTGAGCGCAGGATCTCAGGGACTGTGAATTCAGGCCTTTCATTAAAATTTTTTTCAGAGTAAAGGCGTATGCAAACCCCGTTTCTTACCCTTCCGCACCTTCCCTTCCGCTGATCAGCGCTGCTCCGGGATATGGGGCTGACGGGAAGGCTGTTCGTCCTGGTGCGCGGGAGATACCGGGCAATCCTTGCAAGACCGGTGTCGATTACATATCTTATGCCTGGTATCGTAAGGGAGGTCTCTGCCACATTGGTTGCGACAACGATCTTTGCGCCCTGTACCGAATAGATCAGCTCCTGCCTGGAAGAGGGGAGACGGGCGAAGAGAGGCAGAATGCTTACGCCGGGATATCCGCGTCCCTCAAGACGTTCACACGTCTCAAGGATATCCTGTTCCGTAGGCATGAAGATAAGGATATCTCCCGAGGCCTTATCCCGGCGCAGCATGTCCACCGCATCAACCGCCATGTCCACATAGGTTGTCTCACCTTCATCCTCAAGGGCAGGGTCCATGGGCATATATTCCACATCAACGGGGTAGAGCCTCCCGCTTACCTCGATAACAGGGGCATTATTAAATGCCTCTGAGAATTTTTTTGTATCGATTGTTGCGGATGTAATAATCACCTTCAACTCGGGCCTTTTAGGGAGGAGGCTCCTTAAGATGCCAAGTATGAAATCTATGTTAAGGCCCCGTTCATGGGCCTCATCTATTATGATGGTATCGTATTCATGGAGACCGGGGTCGGATTGAGTCTCTGCCAGAAGCATACCGTCGGTCATCACCTTTATATATGCCCCCTTATGCGTCCTGTCCTGAAACCTTATCTTGTAGCCCACGGATCTGCCCAGTTCCTCACCCAGTTCCTCTGCAATACGTCTGGAGATTGAGGATGCAGCGATCCTTCTGGGCTGTGTGCAACCTATCTTTCCACTTATGCCGCGACCTGCCTCCAGGCATATCTTGGGTATCTGGGTGCTCTTGCCTGAACCTGTCTCACCGGATATGATCACTACCTGGTGGGTCCTGACGGCATTCAGTATGTCTGTGCGCCTTGATGTGATCAGGAGTTCTTCGGGATAGCTGATCCTGGGCAGATTCAGACTGCGTATCTTTCTCTCTCTGACAGATGCCTCCGCCTTTTTTTTAAGGTTTGCCAGGCGTTCGGCAAGATGGGCCTTCTTTTGATCCTGGCCTGATGAGGACATAAGGCTTTCAATCCTTGCAGAGAGTAATGCCCTGTCACGGAGCATTGCGTCCCGAAGGATTTCCCGGATGATCTCTACTTCCCTGGAAAAGGTCATGGCCTGGCCTCAATCCCAGGGGAATTCAAAGTCCCTTTTTCCGCCCACAGGCCCATCAGTCTTACTATTACCTCAGCGGCCTTTTCCATATCCTCAAGGGTGATCCATTCATAACGGGAGTGGAAATTATATCCGCCGGTAAAGAGATTAGGCGTTGGAAGTCCCATAAAACACAGCCTTGCACCGTCGGTTCCTCCCCTTATGCTTGTCCTTGAAGGCATGAGCCCTGACCTTCTGATTGCCTCCTCAGCCGTCTCGAGAACCTCAGCGTATCTTTCAAGGACCAGTTTCATGTTTCTGTAGGACCTTTCAACCTCAAATGATAGTGAGGCGGTCGGATTGCGTCGCCTTGCCTCCTCAACAAAGGAAAGGATAAGTTCCTCCTTCTCCTTAAGACTCTGTTCTGAAAAATCCCTTATCAGGATATTAAGGTCTGCCTCCTCCACTGTGCCTGACAGTAGATGGGGATGGATATAACCCTCACGAGATTCCGTGGTTTCAGGCGACATGCTCTCCTTCGGGAACCTTTCAATGATCCATGATGCTATCTTAAGGCTGTTGACCAGCTTGCCTTTGGCATACCCAGGATGGACGTTTACACCTGAGACATGGATCTTTACCGTGTCGGCGCAGAAGCTCTCATCCTCTATCTCTCCTGGTTCTCCTCCATCGACTGTATAACCCACATCTGCATTAATCTCTTTTAAGGTAATTTTTTCCGTTCCCCTGCCGGTCTCCTCATCGGGGGTGAAAAGGATACGGATATCAGGCCTCGGGAAATCAGGATTATTTATGAGATAATTGACGGCGCTCATGATCTCTGCAATCCCTGCCTTGTCATCCGCACCAAGGAGGGTTGCGCCGTTTGTTGTTATAATTGTCTTTCCTTTCCTGTCCTTCAGTCTGGGATTTTCATCCGTCCTTAAGATAACCTCCGGGTCTCTTGAAAGGACTATATCCCTGCCGTCGTAATTTCTATGTACCTGAGGGTTCACCCCCTGACCTGATACATCAGGCGACGTGTCCAGGTGTGCAATGAGGGCAATAACGGGAGACGGCCTCTCCTGGTTGGTCTTCAGGGTGGCGAAGACATAACCGTGTTCATTGACATACACATCAGAAAGACCCATCTCCATGAGCTCAGCCTTCAGCCTTTCGGCGAGGGTTAATTGCCCTGGGGTAGACGGGAATGTCTGTGAATTATCATCAGACCTTGTGTCGATCTTTACATAGGAAAGGAACCTCTCAAGCAGATCAGGAAATTCCATATGGTTACTGCCTCCTCAGATATTCCTTGACCATCCGGATCACCTCGTTCCCGTACTTTTCATCAAAGCGCTGTCCGACCCCTTCCACTTTAAGAAGTTCATCATGGGTAGTGGGAAGATCAATCGCCAGATTGTCCAGGACCCTGTTGGAAAAGATCCTGAATGCAGGGAGGCTATGCCTTTTTGCCAGGCCCAGTCGCCATTCCTTGAGATTTTTATACAGTTCCGGATTTTCAGCCATGCCGCCGGACGGTCGTCTTATTGACCTGGTATCCTTTTTAAAAGGTGAGTTTAATCTTTCCGTATGCCCCTTGAGAAGACTACCCTGGAAAGGCAGGGACAGTTCCTGTATGTCTTTAAGGTCCAAAAAATATCCATCACCGGCAAGCTCCGCCTTCCTGTAATAGATGGTCTCTCCTGCCTTTTCAAAACTGTCGTCGCTTAAATTGATCAGTCCTGCCATTGAGAGGGACCTGAGCAGATTCTCAAAATCTTGCCTTGAGATATCGGCGCCGGGGCAGACGCTGGTGTAAAGTCTGCCTGTCCCGAGGCCTGAGGAACCCTTAAGCGTGGAGATGATATCTGATATGATCCTAGCCTCCGTCGTGCCGGGGCTGCGTGATGACGACGCCTTTGATTTATCAGGCGAACAGATATCACATATACCGCACTTAAGGCCGCTATCCTCCCTGTCTCCGAAATGCCTGACCAGAAAAAGCATGCGACAGGAGAAGGAGCTTGTAAACCTGGATATCTCGTCAATCTGGTTGAGCCTGTGAGCGCTTTGTCTCTTGTAACTGTTGATCCATCTTTGATGACCTATGCAGACCGATTCATCAGGATCCACCTGCGCCCCGCCATGAATCCAGAGCTTCTCCAGGGCTGCATCAAACTCTTCCTGTTCCATCTTGAGGGATTCCCGCAGCTTCTCTGAGGGTATTTTGTCTTTTCCAAGCATGTCAAAGATGCCTTTAAGGACCTCCTCGCGCGGATAGCTTTTTTCATGGAAGAATTCATGGATGCGCCTGTCGCCATAGGAGTAGAGAAGGATAGCCCTTGATGGTTTGGCGTCACGGCCCGCCCTGCCTATCTCCTGGTAATAACCCTCAAGGCTGCCGGGCATGGCAGTATGAATCACCGTGCGAATGTCTCTTTTATCAATGCCCATACCGAAGGCGATAGTCGCAACAATAACCTCGATCTGGTCGGCCATGAAGGCCGCCTGGACCCTGTCCCTAACCTCGGGTGAAAGGCCTGCATGATAAACAGCGGCGGAGAATCCGGTTTTCAGTTCAGCTGCAAGGTCTTCGGCCTTCTGCCTCGTAGGTGCATAGATAATTGCAGGCATTGAGCCTTTATCTTTCAATATCTCACGTACCTTCCTGGTCCTGTCTGACGGCAGAAGTTCGATCAGGCCTATTGAGATGTTCGTTCTCCGGAAGCCGTGTATGTGCATGTCCGTATTTTTAAGGTTGAGCTGACGGACTATGTCCTCCTGGACCCTGGGGGTTGCCGTAGCAGTCATGGCAATAACAGGGACAGGCATCAGGATCGGAAGCCTCTCACCCATGAGTCTGTAATCCGGCCTGAAGTCATGCCCCCACTGGGAGATGCAGTGTGCTTCATCTATTGCAATTAGTGTGGGTTTTCTTTTCGCAAGCATATCAGGAAAGCCAGGTACGGCAAGCCTTTCAGGTGCAATAAAAAGGAAGTCAAGCCCTCCCCTGAGGTAATCAGCCGAAACCTGGCGGGATTGAAGGCGATTTCTCCCTGAATGTATCCGTTCGGCATTGAGGCCGATTGATTTGAGGCTGTTGACCTGATCCTCCATCAGGGCAATCAGGGGGCTGATTACAAGGGTTGTGCCTCCCCTTGCCATGCCTGGAAGCTGGTAACAAAGAGACTTGCCCGATCCTGTAGGCATGACCAGGAGGACGTCATTACCCTTGAAGACGGATTCGCATACCTTTTGCTGATAAGGCCTGAATGAATCGAAATGAAATGTCCGCTTAAGCAGTTTCAGCAGATCCGGCGTAGCATTAGGAACCTTATTTTTATCAGGGGCTGTTGAGGTCATAATGGTCTTTGTTGCAGCATGCTGACGCTGAGGCCTGCTGAACCTTCCTGTAACAGGGAGTTGATCAGACCATGATGGATCAGACACTAAAAAATCATCATCTGTGTATGGCCACTCCTCATCAAGCAGAGTTGGATCAGGCTTATCAATTGGTTTGTTATTCACGGGCATATCTGTTAAAAATCATAAAATGAAATATATTTCCAAACGAGCGTTACCTTAATATGTCGGCACTCAGGACGCAAGTTTTTTATATCCCCGTATGTGCAGGATATCATTTAAAGGGAGGTATATTAATCAGGAGGATTTAATATGTCGCCGGATTGCAATGAACACAGAAAATCCATGGAACTCCTTGCCCTTAAGATACTGCTCGAAAAGGGGATGTCAGATCCGATTAAAAAAGAAGAGGTCCTTAACAGGATAGAAGTGCTTGAGAAAGAACTGGAAATGGATTGAACAGTGGATACTTTCTTTTTACCTTGTTAAAAATCCTTAATAAAAAAATATTTCCTGCCATCCTTAAACAATCGGTTAATGCCCCCGTTGAACAGCTAAATTGATATCCCCTCGTTAAGGGGTTAGAAATCTGTTTTGAAATATCCCAGCAATTTGAAAAAAATGTGGATATCAGGATGTAACTTTTTTCCTTATCCTTCGTCCTATGTATAAATCCAGAAATTTTCGAATTTAATATATTATATCAATAGTAATTAGTGTCCATCCGAAAACTCTTAATTTTGGATGGAAGCTGTCAGCACTCAGCATTTAGCATCCAGCAAAAACCTTGTAGATCATTACGTTAGCTGACTGTTGATCGCTGATAGCTCCATCCATAAAATACTTATTTATGGATGGACACTGATTATAATTCATCATGGGTTGTTTTTTATGCAGCAGATACAAAAATATTTAGAAGATTTCAGAAAGATTAGCTTAGATAAAATAGATTCAATAAAACTGATGAAGAGACATGATATGAAGTATGTCTTCCACAAGGATAAACTTCAATCAATATTTAATTATTTATACAATGATTATCAAGTCTTAGAAATTGAAAGGAATATTACTTTTAGATACGATAATTTATATTATGATACTGATGATTATTTTTTTTATTATCAACATCATAATCAAAAACTAAATAGATATAAATTAAGATGCAGAAGATATAATGAAACAAAAAATTGTTATTTTGAGATTAAATTTAAAACTAACAAAAGTAAAACGATAAAAACACGCATCCTGCTTAACAATAAGGAAATAAATAATGAATTGCCTGAAGAAGCAAAGGAATTTGCAAGGAAGACTATTGCTGTTAACAATGGGAAGATTATCGACAGGGTCAGTCCGGCATTATGGGTGGGTTTTAACCGTATCACTTTTGCAAATCTGATAAATAAAGAACGACTTACATTCGACATGAACCTTACTTATACTGATAAAACATCAAATACTAATAAAATTAATAATTTAATTATTGCAGAGCTTAAAAGTGATAAAATATCAATTAATTCGCCATTTTCTAAATTTTTGAAAGGATTGAATATATCTCCATCTAATTTCAGCAAATATAGTATGGGAATAGCTATTACAGAAAAAGATATTAAATCTAATAGATTTAAAGAAAAATTAAAAAAATTAAAAACATTAATTTAAGGAGAATTTCAAAATGCTTTTTGAAGATATAGAAAAATTAACCATTTTGGGTATTCATCTGATAAACTATCAAAATATTGGGCATTTAATTATAAAATTAATAACAAATATAATATTTGTATTTATTATTCTAAGGCTAATTTTTTATCCTGTATATAAAGAAAGAGATTATTTATTTACTGCATTTATCATAAATATCACGGTCTTCCTGATATGCTTTCTGCTGGGAAGTATAAAACTTAAAATCGGTTTTGCCTTCGGGCTTTTTGCAGTATTTTCGATCATAAGATACAGGACCGAACAGATCCCCATCCGGCAGATGACCTATATGTTCACGGCAATTATTATTGCCGTATTGAATGCCCTTGCAGATGACGGTGTCAGTTATGCCGAATTGTTCCTTGCCAATCTTGTCGTCCTGTCGACTATTTTTTTGCTTGAAAAAAATTTTTTACACAGCAGGGATATTGTCAAGGTTATTAAATATGAAAAGATTGACCTCATAAGGCCTGAAAACTACGACAAACTGATTAAGGATCTTAAAGAGCGGACAGGGTTTGATGTTCAGAAGGCAGAAATTGAATCAATAAATTTTCTTAATGATACCTCCCTTGTAAAGATCTACTACCAGTACCCTGATCATTCACCAGTTGATAAGGATAAATAAGATGAAAAAGACCATGAGCCATCCCTCGTTTGCCCTGTGTTTATTATCCCTGTTGATATCTCTTATAATAGTCCCCCTGTCATATCAGGCACAGGCATCTGAATCTGATAGGAAAGAGGCCGAGTATCTAAATAATAAAAACGATGATTTTAAACTTCAATTTTATACTGAAACCGCTGCGGAATATACCGACAATATCTTCGGGCTAACTGATGATCAGATCTTAAAAATGGAGATAAATGATGAAACGGATCAAACATCCGGGCATTTCAAAGACATGGATTCAGCAGCCGATCTTATCTTAGCCCAGTCTTTTGGTGTAAAAATGGATTCGGAAAGCCCGTTAGGCGGAACATTCGGGCTTACATCATGGATAAGATATAATTACTTTACTGAAAATCAGGAATGCAGTTTCCCTGAGGCCAGGCTAAGACTAAAGAATTCAGTTTGGGGAGAGGGGCTCTTGTCCCTTGAAGGAAATTTTATATTCGGGTATTTTAAGAAGAATTATCTGTCCGCTGTAAATGATGAAAACGAGAACGGCAATATTCCCAGGTATGAGAGGACCTATTCCCCTGCAACCTATGATGAATACGAAGGCATAATTGAATACGCGCAGAAATTGATAAATGATAAAGGCGGACAGGTGTCCGGATTTGAGATCAGTCCGTTTATGGGATACAGGTCACGCATCTATAACTCACCATTCGGCAACAGGGACCAGGATGTAGGTATTATAGGCCTGGGCATGGATGTTGAGTTCATCTCGCGAGTGAATTTTGAAATAATTTATCGGCATGAAGGCGTGTCCAGCCCCGGCAAGAGGGAACTGGTATTATATGATGAAACCCTTTCCAATTCGGACGTTAACGGCGATGGAGAAATAAAAGGGAATGCCCCACTTGTAACAGTCATTGACAGGTCTTCAAAGAGAAATATCATCGAAATAAATCCCACATTTAAACTGACGAAGGATGCAGACCTTTTTATAGGCTATGAAAGAAGGGTATCCGAATACACCTCGAAAAACCGCCTGGATATTGATCATTATAACATCGAGGCATCCCGTCAACAGTTTAAAACAGGGTTCCGCTACAGTTTTTCAAAGGCATGGTCGGCAGAGGCCGAATATGCCAGGACAAAAGATCATGACGAAGAAGACGGCGGCTACTCGCAAAATAATTACCTCTTAAAGATTAAATATGATTTTAAATAATATCCAAACCCAGGAGAATGCTTATGCCGGTAAGATTCAGAAATAATGTATCAACTATTTTATTATGTGCTTTTTTAGCAATCGGTCTTATGACTTTTTATGGCTGCGGCGGAGGTGGGGATTCATCATCAGACAGCAGCGCAGATAGTTCCACAACAGACGATACAACGGATGATACAACGGACGGCACCTATGACGAGGACGGTCTTCCTGACGGCACATCTTTTTCCATCGGAGACACGGAGTATGACCTGTCATCAGCAACATTGATTACATTGAATGGATCATCTATAACCGTATCCGGCAGCGGCGCAAAGGCCAGCGGTGGCGTTGTAACTATTGCGGCAGCAGGCACATACAACATTACAGGGGACCTGACCGACGGGCGGATAATAGTTAATACGGCAGATACGGGAGATGTGATACTCTATTTTAACGGCGTGGATATCACTTGCTCGGACAGTTCACCAGTTGATATAGAAAGCGCTGAGAGGGTCATAATCTACCTTGCAGATGCTACTGATAATATCCTGGCAGACGAGGATTCATCAAGCTCCTATGACAGCGATGGCGAGGCCATAGATGCCGCACTATACAGCAAGGAAGATCTTGTTATCTATGGCAGTGGGACACTGACGATAAACGCAGACTATCTGGACGGGATCAAGAGCAAGGACGGGCTTGTGATTGCCGAAGGATCTATTAATGTCATTTCAAACGATGACGGGATTATAGGAAAGAATTACATCAGCATCGAAGGCGGAGATATCACTGTCAATGCCGGCGGTGATGGCCTGAAATCCACAAACGACGGGGATACCACACAGGGATATATCTATGTGGGAGCAGGGGCCGGAGAGATAAATATTACAGCAGGCGCAGATGGCATCCAGGTTGAGACAAATATTGTGATCAATGGAGGGATATTCACTATTACTACAGCAGGAGGCAGCAGCAATTACAGCAGTCTGGGCACAGATGCAACTGCAAAGGGGCTTAAGGCTCCGGTAGGCATAACCATATATGATGGAAAGTTTACAATCAATTCCGCTGATGACGCAATCCACTCAAATGATACCATACTCATTGAAGGTGGCGATTTTGATCTGGCTTCAGGTGATGACGCAATCCACTCTGATCTTGCTGTCACAATTAATGATGGAACGATTGATATCTCTACATGCTATGAGGGGGTCGAAGGCGCAGCTATCACCATAAATGGCGGAGAAATACATGTCCTCTCGACCGATGACGCGATAAACGTGGCAGGAGGCAATGACAGTTCAGGCACAATAGGCGGCAGGGGATCTACATCCGGTGATACATTCACCACCCCGAATTCAGGCTACACCCTGACTTTAAATGGCGGATATATTGCAGTCAATTCCGGTGAACTCGACGGGGCAGGGGGTGATGGAGTTGATGTGAACGGTTCTGTTACGATGAGCGGAGGGACATTGATAGTCAATGGCCCCTATCCGGGTTATGACGGCAACGGGGCATTTGACGTTGACGGGACATTTACCATAACCGGAGGGTTTGTTATAGGGGCAGGCACATCAGGTATGGCAGTGGCCCCTCAGTCATCGAGTTCAACGCAAAATTCAAAGTTGATCACGCTTGCTTCAACTCAAACTGCCGGTAAACTGTTCCACATTGAAACAAGCAGCGGTGCAGACATCGTCACTTTCGCCCCGGCAAATCAATATCAAGCAATAACATTTTCTTCGCCGGACCTGGACAGCGGAACCTATTATGTTTATACCGGAGGCTCTTCGACCGGAACGGCTACTGATGGATTGTATGATGGCGGGACCTATTCAGGCGGGACTCAGGTCTCCGCTGCCACCTTTACCATTAATTAGCAGTGCCCATTAATAAATAAGACTTTTATGGATGGAGCTATCAGCAGTCAGCTAACTTAATGATCCAGAAGGTTTTTGCTCAAATCTGAATGCTGAGTGCTGACAGCTTCCATCCAAAACTAAGAGTTTTCGGATGGACACTAACGAGCTTTTTTGCCTTCTGTTATGGTCCATATGTCCTTCCCCCTATCCCAGAAAAGGGTATAAAACAGCCTGTCATTACCCTGAACTATAAAAAAGTCCTTCTCTGGCTCAGTCCACTGGTAAATAATCTTGATGATATCAATCTTTGAATTACCCAGCGAAAAAGACATGGGCCTTTCATTTACCCTGTATCCGGAATAGGCATTGACCTTAATTGGGCTATTGGAGATTTTTTTTGACATTGATTGACCCGGCTATGTTGTCTTTTGTATTTTATTATGAAAGAAAGATAAAATCTATCTTGATCTTAAATGTGCACATTTAAGATTCTCACGATGCAAATTATATTGTGCATTTCTTGGGTTCTCCTCTGATAACCATCCTGCTCTCCATATCACTTTTGTAAACAGGTCATTATGGTTGTTCTTTGTCAGAAGGCCCTGCCACAGAGAATTTCCTCATTTTTATGCCTCTCATAATTGCCTGGAAAAACTTAAAATCAGATATGAAAAGAGTATGGCATCGAATTTGTATTGTTCTCTTGATCGTCAAATTCCGTTGGTCATCCATGACAATGGATTTTAAAAGGAGCCGTCTGAGGATTGTCGCAATCCTGTGGGCGGATATTAAGAAACCTTTTTAAAAGGAGGTTTGTTATGAGAAAACTGGTATCAGGTTTGATTATTATCATCTCGGTGTTCGCATTATCGATGACTTCGACCTTTGCCGAGACTTCATCAAAAACAGATGTCGGAAAGGCAGCAACAGCTCAGGTTGCATCAAAGATCAATATCAACAAGGCAACCGTTGAGCAGTTGATGGAGATCAAGGGTATAGGCGAATCATATGCAAAGAGGATTGTGGAATATCGCGAGAAAAACGGGCCTTTTAAAAACATTGAGGATATAACAAAGGTCCAGGGCATCGGGACAAAGACCTTTGATAAGATAAAAGACTTAATAATGGTTGATGCATCCAAGTAATTGATCTTTTATTGTTTTTTCCGCCCCTGCGAAAAATTACGAAATTTCTTTGACCAGGGGCGGATAACCCCCTTTATCTTCTCGATATCCCTTGACTTAAAAACAACCTATCTGATAATTAATAGAAAAATATTATCAGGTAAGGGTCCAATGAAAAACCTCGAATATGCCTTCAGGAGTTATATCGGAAGTCAGGACAGGGAATGCGGCGACTCATTTACCCATGACGACGGTCTGTTCATGGTGGTAGATGGCTTTGGTATTGATTCCCTGACCGAAACAGTGAAGGAAGAGACATGTCAGATCGTTCCCAGGGCATTTTTTAAACACCTGTCCGAAAACAAAAATCCTGCAGACGCCTTGGTTTTTGCCGTAGAAGAAGCCAACAAGAAAATAATTGAAGAAAGACACAGGCTTGGGGAGAAGGTTGCCGCCTCCATAGGCCTGATATATTTTCTTGATAAGATAATGTACTTCACCCATCTGGGAGATTCAAGGATCTATTCTTTTCAGGCAGGTGAACTGAATCAGCTGACCAAGGATCACACCGTTAAAGAAGAAGATCCCCTGGCAGAAAAGAAATATAATAATCCCCGCGCGTTGAATGCCCTTACCCATGGTTTGGGGATACATGAAAAACCTGTGGTTCAAGTCAAAAAATATCCCGTAGATAAAAGATGCCTCATAATATTGACCACCTCGGGGCTTACGGAACGGGTATCAAACAGGGATATTGCCTGGCTATCGAAGAAGGTAAAGAAGCCGGAGAAGATCATACGTGCACTTATAAACCTGGATAAGAGAAAAGGGGGTAGCGCCAACTTAACTGTCGGAATAATCAAGTGCGGTGGATTAACAAAGATGTTGCGGAACAGGTTGATGACATATTCTGTTTTCTTCCTGATTCTGGCAGCAGCACTGACCGGTTTTGTAATGAGATCAGGGTCGGGTGATCAGGTAATAGAGAAGTTCCCGGAGGAACAGCCTGCGGTTCAAGATAAAACGATTAAGGTCGATAAACCGGCAGAGGCTACCCCTGTGAAGGAAGTCCATAAGGTCATTGTGCAACCGATAATAAAGGAGACTCCCCAGGAAAAGACTGCTTTTGAGGTTGAAAATCAGGTTTCAATCCCGCAACAGGTTGTAAAGGAAAACTCGGCAAAAGGTCAAAGCCATGAAGTGGACCAGGAGAAGTTAGGCGCTGATTATCAGGGTGAAGTCCGCAGTTTTATTTCGGAATGGGTGAATGCCTGGGAGAAAACAGCCGGAGCCAAAGGGGATATTGAAGGGTATATCAACTTTTATTCCGATCGGTTCGGTGCAGAAGGATTTAATAAAGAGACATGGCGGGTTGACAAGGAGGCAAAGAATAAAAGGAAGTCATGGATTACACTCAAGGCAGGTAATATAAAGATATCAAACTCTACAAAAGACGGTCATATTGAGGCCAGTTTCAAGCTCACCTACAGGTCCTCAAATTTTTCCGGTTCCAGCAAAAAGACCCTGGATATTGTCAAGGAAGGCGGTTCATTAAAGATCATCAGCGAAAGAACTTATTGATTTTCCGGTTATAATACGCTTGACAAATATTGTGTTAATAGTCTAGGATTCGAATTTTATTTAATGCCATTAATAGAACATTTGCCCTAGTTTTTCAGTATGTTAAGAAAAGCTCATGGCGTGGGGGATAATAAGAAAATGAATGAACAGGAAAGAGAAATTTTAACTCAGTTCCCAAGAAAGAGGACAAATCTTATTCCAATATTACAGAAGTTCCAGGAGATGGATAAATTTATCTCTCCGGAGCTTATATCTGAAATAGGCCAGTATCTGGATCTCAGTGAAAATGACATATACAGTGTTGCCGGTTTTTATCCTCAATTTAAATTGGAGGCACCCGGACAACATAATATCAGCATCTGTCTCTGCATGTCTTGCCGCCGCAAGGGAGGCAATGAGATAATGCGTAGTTTTGAAAAGGAACTCGGCATTGAGGCAGGTCAGACTACCGGTGACTCGAAGTTCAGCATAAGCAGGGTCGCTCTTACAGGGTGTTCCGGGTCTTCACCCGTTGTTAAGGTAGATCAGGAGGCATTCATCAACATGACACCGGATAAGGTTAAAGAGCTTATAGAAAAATATAGCTGATATCCGACCGTAAACGGTTTTTTATATTGAATGGAGATTAAATGGATTTTGAAAAGATACAAAAGGATGCAACAGCAGAATGGGAAACAGTGAAGAAAGATAAAAAGGCCCCTTTTGCAGATCTTCCTGTAATAAAGTCTGAGGTTGCGATTTCACTTAAAAATTGTGGTGTAATAGACCCCGATAATATTAACCATTATATTGCAAACGGCGGATACAGCGGACTTGTAAAGGCCCTTAAGGTGGACCCCAAGGATGTAATCGCAGAGGTGAAGAAGTCCGGACTCAGGGGCAGGGGAGGGGCAGGGTATCCCGTCTCCGACAAGTGGACGACATGTCTTAAAGAGGACAGCCGCGAGAAATATATCATTTGCAACGCCGCTGAGGGAGATCCAGGCGTTTATATAGCAAAGATATTATTTGAATGCGACCCTCACTCAGTGCTTGAGGGTATCCTCATAGGTGCATACGCCTCCGGCGCAACTCATGGTTTTATCTATATCAATAATGAATATTCCCAGGCTATAGCAAGGATCAGGACCGCACTACAAAGGATGAGGGATATGGGCCTGCTCGGAGAGAAGGTCCTGGGGTCTGGATTCAACTTTGAAATAGAGATCAGGGAATCGGCAGGGGCGTTTATCGCGGGAGAGGAGACAGCCCTTCTGAATTCCATGGAAGGCAAGCGCGCCACAACATCTATCCGTCCACCTTATCCCGCACAAACAGGTCTTTTCGGGAACCCCACAGTAATCAATAATGTCGAGACACTGAGCCATGTATCGGCGATCTTTCAGAAGGGTGCGGACTGGTATTCCGGTATAGGTACAGACCACAGCAAAGGGACCAAGGTATTTGTTCTTGGCGGGGATATAAAGAATCCCGGTCTCGTGGAAGTCCCTATGGGCACTACAGTTCGTGAAGTGGTCTATAACATGGGCGGAGGTATCGCAGATGGAAAGGCCCTGAAGGCAGTACAGATCGGCGGACCCACAGGCGGATTTCTGATTGAATCAGAACTCGATATGCCCATTGACTATGAACATCTCAAGGAATCGGGCAATATCTTAGGCAGCGGCAGCATCCTTGTTTTTAACGAAAATGCCTGCGCCGTTGACCTTGCAAAGAACTGTCTCCTGTATCTGGAGAATGAATCATGCGGCAAGTGCGTGTTCTGCCGTGAGGGGACACTGCAATTCGCACTTATCCTTTCGGATATAACAGAGGGCTCAGGCAGGCATGAAGACCTGGAGGTCCTTGAAGAATTTGGAGAGGCTATAAAGGAAGGGGCTTTCTGCGCATTTGGCAGAAATGCAGTCAACCCGGTCCTGACTACTATAAAGCATTTTAAAGAAGAATATATTGAACATATATCAAATCATAAATGTCCTGCAAAGGTATGCAAGATTGCATGAATTGAATAATTCATGATCTTATATATCATGGTTAGAAGGGCCTTTGAGTATTTATAAGATGGCATAAGGCTCAAGGCGTCGGACATAAGAAAAATGATAACAGACATGCGCAAGGCCGGAATGATTTCAAATTTGAGATATCAAGGCACATTGCGATAACCATAAGGGGGTATTTTTTGGATAAGTTTACATTAACAATAGATGGAAAAGAGATAACAACCACAACCGGCAAATCAGTGCTGGAAGCGGCCCTTGAAGGGGGCATATATATCCCCCACATGTGTTCTCACGAAGACCTCCGTCCGGTTGGGGCATGCAGGTTGTGTCTTGTAGAAATAGAAGGAGTAGAAGGCGTCAAGGCCTCATGTTCAATTAAGGCTGAAAAGGGAATGGTTGTTACCACCAAGTCCGAGCATCTGAGCCACCTCAGGCAGGTCGCCATGGAACTGATTATTGCCCGCCATCCCGCTGAGTGCACGGGCTGCCCCAAGTATCTCAATTGTGAACTGCAATCCAATAAACAGTTCATAGGCGGGAGCGAGGAGGTCAGGGTAAGAAAGAGGATCAAACCTGTGTCTTCAAATGACAGCAATCCCCTTTTCATTCATGACTTCACCAGGTGTATCCTGTGCGGGAGGTGTGTCAGGGCATGTCATGAGATGCGGGGCGTCGGCGTCGTATCATTCATACAGAAGGGAAAAGATACCTTTATAGGCACCGCCTATGACCGTCTACTGATGGATGCGGACTGCAGGTTCTGCGGCGCCTGCGCGGCAGTGTGCCCGACAGGCTCAATAAGGGACAGCGAGAAGTATATGGAGGGCAAAGACAAGCGCAAGGCCCTTCTCCCATGCAAGAACTTCTGTCCTGTGGGGATTGATGTCCCGCGTTATGTGCGCCTTATCAGCGAAAGCAAGTATGATGAATCCTACGCGGTTGTAAGAGAAAGTCTGCCACTGCCATCCATATGCAGTTATGTATGTCTCAGTTTCTGCGAGAACGATTGCCGGAGGGGATGGGTAAACGAGCCTGTGGGCATCAGGGAACTGAAGAAGTTTGTCAGCGAGAGGCATACTGATTTCTGGAAAAGGGATTTTAAAGCCCCTGAGCCGACAGGGAAGAAGGTGGCTGTCCTGGGTTCCGGGCCTTCTGGTTTAACTGCCGCCTATTATCTGGCCAGGAAGGGCCACAGCGTTACTATCTTTGAACAGGATGCCCAGACAGGCGGAATGCTCAGACATGCAATATCACGCAAACGCCTTCCCAAGGAGGCCATTGAGGATGATATAAAAGAGATAATCAACGCAGGCGTGGAGATCAAGCTTAATGTCGGCGATAAGAAGATAGATCAGCTGTTTGAAGAGGGATTTGATGCGGTGCTCCTGGCAATAGGCAGTACATTTTCCGGTCCCCCGGCATTGAGGTTCAAGGATGAGGATATTAATGTAACCCCCATGGGCGGCATCGAGGTCGATACATATAATATGTCCGCCAGCAGAAACGGTGTATTTGTATGCGGCGATGCAGCGCGTAAGGGTATTACAGAAGATTTCATCAGTCATACAAAGGGCGAAGATTATTATGATGATTTCCGCGAATCCCTGATTGAAGGGATGGTAGCGAACAGGGGCGATTCATACCGTTCTGCTACAATCGCCATTAACTCAGGCAAAAAGGCCGCTGAAGGCATCGATCAGTTCCTTGGAGGCGATGGAGAACTGACGGAGAAATTTGCCTCTGCTGAGGAAGAACAGAGCAAGGTCCTGGGCAGGCAGAAGGGCTTTTCTCGTCTGCAGCGTCACGGCGCATCCTTTCAGCGTCCTGTTCCTCAGTATGCGGGAATGAATCCTGCTGAAGAGCCCATAAACGAGGAAGATGCAAAGGATGAGGCAAAACGGTGCCTCAAGTGCAACCTCCGTCTTAAGATCACATCCACAAAATTCTGGACAGAATATTAATATAATACATCCATCCGGAGAACTCTGCTCTCCGGATGGATGTTATCATTCTTTCGTGCAGGGCACGTAATTTTCAATTCTTTTTTAAAATATCCTTAACATATAAAACAGGCGTTACTAATCGAAGGTCATTCGGAGAGTATATTCATTTTGCTTAAAATAAAGCCCGTTAATCTTAAGCAGGTAGTCAGTCAATATTTGAAATAGATAAATTTAATGGAGGTAAACTATATGGATGGAAAGAGAGCCAGGGAATCGCTGGTTGTAAAGTCAGCTCTGATCAGTCCTCCTGACGCCAATAATCTGGGGACCATATTCGGGGGAAAGGTCATGTCATATATCGATGATGTGGCTGCCCTGTCCGCAAGGAGGCATTGCAGGATGATTGTTGTTACCGCGTCAACCGATTCGGTTGATTTTCTCCGTCCCCTGAAGGTAGGGCAGGCCATACACCTTGAGGCCTTTGTCACCTGGACCAATAATACCTCAATGGAGGTGTTTGTAAAGATTATGGGAGAGGATCTCTGGACAGGGGAGCGTTTTGTGGGCGCAACGGCATTTTTGACCTTTGTAGCCCTTGATAAAGATGGAAAACCACATCCTGTGCCTCCGGTAATTCCCGAAACAGAACAGGAAAAAAAGCTTTTCGATACGGCACCTGAACGCTCCATACTGCGCAGTGAAAGAAGACATCGTTCACTGAATTTCGCTGAAAAGTTTGGAATGGTAACCCCCTGGGGTGAATTCCAGCCGGATTAATAACCATAAGGCCTGTGGATAATAACACTTATTAATTCTCCCATAATAATATGCGCATTTCACTCCGCCGGGGGCCTCCCTTTTTTAAAGTAGTGAAATGCGCGGCCTGCTGAAAGCCACGTAGTAAGCCGGGGTAAGCGGGCGGCAGGGCTTCTCAGATTTTTCATAGATGTCAGAGACTGGAGAATCGTCGGACAACAACCCGCCCGCTTGACAGTGCCTTATGCGACGATATTGCCAAGGAATACTTCACTCTTAAAAAAAGGGAGGCCCAGACGGAGTGGAGTCTATTCTGAGTCGGTTAATAACATCTTTTTACGGGAGGTAAAACATGAAAACTGGAGTCGGTTATCGAACAATCATTTATTCAGTCCTTGTTATTGTATTGGCGATGTCCTGGGGATGTTCAAAACAATCTGTTGACACCAAGTCGACGGATTCTTCCAGCGAGCCCACTATCACGGATGCCGAACGCGCCCTGGCCATGTTGCAGGTGCAGAACAGCATGAGCAAACACATGTATTATCACATCAATGGCAACCACTGTGAAGAGATGGAGGATATATGGGTGTCGGAGAACGGCCCTTACGGCAAGACCGCCACATGGTCAGGCGCCTCTATTGAGGAGGGTATTGCCCTGATCAAAGAGAATTATTGCACCAAGAATATCGAGACCAAGAAAAAGGCCCTTACTGCGATAAGCAAGGTGTCGGATGTAAAGGATGTGTCTGAAAATCTCGGGGCCGGGCATGAATTTTCACTCCACATGCAGACGACGCCTATTATAGAGATAGCCGGTGATGGGAAGACTGCAAAGGGCGTATGGTATACCCCTGGCTTTATAAAAAAGCCTGTTATCTCAGCGGACGGCAAGGTAAGTGAGTCAGGACAGTGGATGTTTGAAAGATATGCGGTGGACTTCGCAAAAGAGGATGGCAAATGGAAGATCTGGCATTTTCAGAATATAGGCGATACAAGTCCTCCGTGGGGCGCAGGCGAGAAATCGGACCAGACGCAATTCAGAGATTCGGCCCTTGATAAGGCCGGTGCACAGGCAAAGGCCGGCACCCAAGAGGCCCAAAGCAGCAGCCGCACATATAGCAGGATTAATCCCAATCCTGTCCCGGAGACATGGAGTCCGACAACTGTTCCCAAGATGTATCCCAAGTTCCCTGAACCCTACTATACATTCAGCGAGACATTCAGTTACTGATAAAGACTGATCCTTCCCCCTTTTATGGGGGAAGGATGCCTTGCTGAATAGTATTTCTTTCCCTCTTAAAATCATTTCCATGTAATTTACCTGAAGTTATTTTGTAACTATTCATAAATATATCGGTTTTATATAAAGACCGGATAAATAGCCTTTCACAGTATTCTATCCTTTTAAAATAAGAGGAGTGATGCGCCCTGATGATTAACGCCTGTAAAAATCAATACATACTATAAAGGATAATTATGAGATATATCGCCCTGATAATAATCCTGTTTACTATCCTGTTTATCACCTCATGTGGAGGCAGTGGTAATGACACTGTGAGTGACGACATAGGTAATACCGATTCTACTGATTCATCATATACTGTCTCAGGAGTTAAGACGCTGGCAGTCCAATATTCAACCACAATCGATTCTGTGACAGACGATACCGCATCAGTAGTCTCAGGCGATATCCCCGTAGAGGATAAGGGATTTATTACCATGAGCGCATCGTCATCAGGTGATGTAATTGTTGCAGGTGCGGCCCACGGGATGTTCTATTATTCCGGCGACGGAGGGATAACATGGTATACCCTTGAAGGCATAGGCGTTGAGGAATACTGGACCGGTGCATCGGTATCTGCAGACGGGCAGGATATAGCAGTTTCAGGAAGCAGCTTTTATGTCTCCCATGACTCAGGGAATACCTGGACCGTATATCCTTACGGGGATGGGTATGATTCGGATACCAGGCTCGCAATGTCGGACGATGGGCGGATCATTGTAAAGACCGGGGAAAGCGTAAGCAGTAATCTGGATATCTCCGATGATTATGGAAAGACCTGGACGCAGGATATCTTGGTGGCTGACGGTTATGACCTTGTGGCCTTTGCATTGTCATCCGACGGGTCCAGGATAGCAGCATTAAATAACGGTAAAGCGCTTAATATCTCCGATGACAGTGGCGCAACATGGACAGAGTCGGAATCGGGCGTCGAATGTTGGGCGGATATGGATATGTCTGCAAATGGACAGGTTTTGGCCCTGCTGGATTTAGGAACAGGATTGGAAGGATATGAAACCATAGATGAAAACGGCGACACCACTGCTGCTGCAAAGTTTGACGTTAACATCTCCTATGACGGCGGTGAGACATGGCAAGTCATTACAGTTGAAGGAATACAAAATGCAACAGCGATATCGATAACAGATGATGGCTCCAGGATACTGGTTTCAGGGATCAACACCTATGACCCCCTTATGCTTTCAGAAGACCACGGGGCCACTTGGGAAGAGATCAATACACTTGAAAAGGAAAATCCGAATTGGCCTCAGTATACACATGTATTTTCAAACTCAGGGAAGCGCATCGTTGCCATGGAGCGGTCGTACTCAGTATGGACATCCGATGATTCGGGAAATACATGGATCAAACGGCTTGAAGGAAATGGGGCGGAATGATAAGGGGATAAAAGCAAAAAAGCCAATCCCGGTAAGGATTGGCTTTTTTTATTTATGGCATGAAAAAGACTTCAAATCTCCATGGCATAGTTGAAGCCCTCGTGTACGGCAGCCTTGAGGTTTCGCGGAGAAAGACAGTCACCTATTATGTAGACGTCCGTAGCAAGGCCTTGGAATTTAGCAGCCACATCACTCTTGGGCTTGAAACCCAGCGACAGCACGATTGTATCAGCAGGGATCTCGTAACGGTTCCAGTTCCTGTCAATAACCATAACCCCTGTGTCTGTGATCTCTTCAAGTTTTACTTCAAGGGTATGCTTTACTCTGTTCTTCTTTAAAAGCAGCATTAATGCTATCCTGTTTATGATCGGGCAATCCTTTGCCAGATCGAGTTCGCCAATCATGTCGATGATTGTCACATCCTTGCCCTGCTGCGCAAGATGCAGTGCGGTTTCGCTGCCTGTGAGCCCTCCGCCTGCCACAACAACCTTATGACCCACCAAGGCCTTGCCTGCATCAACATCCCCTGACCATACGGTGTTAGGTTTGCTGACCCCTGGAATGTCAGGGATAAACGGCCTTGACCCGACCGCAACCAGTAATACATCAGGCTTTTCCGCCTTCACGAGTTCAGGAGTGGCCTCGGTATTCAGACGGGTATCCACACGCGTGTCCTTCATTGTCCGGGCAATCAGCCAGTCGAGGTATTTGCGCATATCGGCCTTGAAGGGCAGGGCTGCGGCAAGGTGCAGATTACCTCCCAGTTTATCCGCCATCTCGAAGAGGACTACCCTGTGCCCTCGTTCGGCGGCGGTAAGGGCAGCCTGCATGCCCGCTGGTCCCCCTCCCAAGATAACTACTTTTTTGGATTTTTGAGCCGAATGTATTTCATGAAACTCCATCTCTCTTCCTATCATGGGATTGACGGCGCATACAATGGGATAAAAGTTAGCCGTGTTCTGCGTGCACGTGTTGCACCTCACGCAAGGCCTTACTTCATTTATCTGGCCGCGGCGCATCTTGTTCACATAAAGGTTATCGGCAAGGATATTCCTTATCATGGCTACAATATCCGCCTTACCGTCTCTTATAATCCCTTCGGCCATCTCCATATCGATTGAACCGACCGTAGCTACAGGGATATTGACGGATTTTTTCATCTTCTCCGCCCAGTGGACGTTCATCCCGCGCGGATAATAGGTGGGCTGCATTATATCCGGATTGGTATCCGGTTCAGATAATACACCGACCGAGACGTGAAGCAGGTCTATCTTGTCCTGTATCATTTTTGCAAATTCAACGGTTTCCTCAAAACGCATCCCTTCCACAACAAGCTCGTCTGCGCTTATACGGTATTCAATCGCCACGCGGTTGCCCAGCTTTTTGCATATGCCGTTCAATATCTGGAGGGGGAAGCGGGCCCTGTTTTCCAGGTTGCCGCCATAGTGGTCGGTCCTCTTATTCGCAAGCGGGGATATGAACTGGGCAATCATATGACCGTGTGCGCCATGAAGCATGATCATCTTGAAACCTGCCTGAACACAGTTGTCGACCGCATGGATATATTGATCAATGACCATATCGATCTGCGCAAGGGTCATCTCGTCAACCGGGGCGGCTTTCCTCCCCTCCACGCCTGCGAACATCAGCTCAGCCTTGGATGGAAAGGAAGATGGAGCAATCGGATTTCTTCCTTCAAGCAATCCGGGCGCGCAGAATCTTCCTCCGTGGTTGATTTCTATAGAGGCAACGGCACCGTGTCTCTCAATGGCCTGCACTAGCCTGTGCAGACCTGGAAGCACCCGGTCATCCCCCAGGTTCAGCTGTGCTTCATGTTCCTTGCCTAAAAAAAAATCGACCACGCTGTCACCGATTGTCACGATCCCTGCGCCGCTGCGGGCCAGGGATTGATGGTAGGCAATCAACGCCTCGGTTGCCATCCCGTTTTCATTTGCAAGACACGGTACAGCGGGTGAAACCTCAATCCTGTTCTTTACGGTTAAATTGCCAATCTTGAAGGGTGTAAAAACATGTTTGAAGTATTCCATATTCAGCACTCCTTTTTATTGTCTATTGTATTAATTATACCAGTTTCCTTTTGAATCTTGTCCATTTATTTTCCCATACATCCTTTCAGTGAACTTAAAATTATCACCTTATGGATTCAGGATGCATATATCCCCTGTTATCAATCATCTTTGAGGCTGCAAAAGGTGAAATGGGTTAATGCATGATACAAAGTGTTCAACAACATCCATGACACGGCCATTCAGCCTGTCTATGACCTTTATGCCAGCCTCTTCAAATATTCTTATGAAGGTTGAACCGCAATTCCCTGCTAAAATGAAAGAAACATCCTTCTCTGCAATTGATTTGGCCCTTCTGGGATCAACCCCAAGTGCAATATTATGATTCTTCATGGATTCGAAATTAAGTGTGTCCGTATCTATAATCAGCAAATACGGCCACCTTCCGAAACGTTCTTCTATGTTGTGATCAAGCGTTGGTCCTTCAGATGTGACTGCTATCTTCATAATAATCTCCTTCCTGTAAAAATTGTCATCCAGTTTGACTATTACCGAATGTTAAGGCCATCTTTTTGAAATGAGTAAGAGCAGAAATTATGCCAAAATCCCACTATGATAAATATCCGTGTAACTCTCTGACAGCGTGTCATATATTTAACAAAGGGGGTTGCAGGAAAGAATTACAGGGTTGCAGCAATGCTACTTATTTTGAAAAATACAGTTGCATAGGCACAATCATTGAGTCTTATCCTTCCCCTTAATATAAGAGGAAGATGAGGGATTGTTTTAATCATTTTTTCTAATAATTCCCCTGTCGCTCGATGCTAATGGGGAGTCTGAACCATCCGGCTTTGAAAACCTTCTTGATATTTAATTTTATCTCTGCAATACTTGCAGAAAAATATCATGTCTAGCAGGTCCATTTTATTGACTCCATTAGTGTATGATTGAAAATGCCGATGCCCGGGCGAATCCGGTTTTATGTATTAGTTGAGCGAACTATCTTCCAGTTAATTTTAAGTCCTGTTTCATTAAATTCAAAGAAAGGGGGTATTTCATGCTTAAAAGAGAAGATGCAGTATTGATAATTCTTGATATCCAGGGCAAGTTGGCGCTTTCGATGTATGGGACAGAGCTTCTGATCGATAATGTGCAGAGGCTTATTAAAGGAATTAAGGTGCTGGGAATACCAATAATATGGACTGAGCAGAATCCAAAGGGCCTTGGTCCGACACTCCCTGAAATTGCAGACCTTCTGTCCGGTATTCATCCCATCTCTAAGATGAGCTTCAGCTGCTGCCGTGATCAACAGTTTACACAGGCACTAAAGGAACTTAACCGGAAGCAGGTCCTGATTGCAGGGATTGAGACCCATGTCTGCGTTTATCAGACAGCAGCAGATATGGTGGATATGGGGCATGAGGTTCAGGTTGTAACCGATGCCGTATCTTCAAGGACCATCGAGAACATGGAGATCGGACTGAGGAGGATGCGGGACTGCGGTGTTGGATTGACAAGCGTCGAAACAGCCCTGTTTGAGATGCTTGGGACTGCAGAGACACAACATTTCAAGGAGATCCTGAAGATTGTGAAATAGATGAGTATCGCCTGAAACCTTGAGGATTAATCAAAAAAATAGATTTCAAAGGAGATTGTATGTACTGTTCAAGATGCGGTACGCAAAATGAAGAGAACGCTGCTACATGTGCCCAGTGCGGCAATGGTTTGCAAAATTTTCAGTATGTCGGTACTGAGGCTCAGGGGCAGAAAAAGGTTCCAAATTATCTGGTTCAGGCTGTCCTGGCAACCATCTTCTGCTGTCTGCCTTTTGGTATTGCCGCAATTGTCTTCGCAGCCCAAGTGAACGGAAAGCTGGCATCAGGGGACTATGCCGGAGCGGTTGAGACATCCAGGAAGGCTAAGATCTGGTGTTGGCTATCATTCGGGGTTGGAATAGGATTTGTTATTATCTTTGGTATTATCGGATTTTTTGCCGGCCTTGCCGGAAATTCATTGAAATAACCGTTTAATATTTATACGGAGATGATTTATCGTCAGGGCGGAATAGGATTTTATGGTTGGTCGTCACATCTCAATATCTTTTGTTAAACAGCGAAACCAAAGGCTGGAGGCCTTCTTAATCCTGTTGGCCGCTATCATCGGAATAATTCTTTTATACATCTTTAATCCGGTAACCTCATCAATATATCCGCCTTGCCCTTTTCATGCACTGACCGGTCTTTACTGTCCGGGCTGCGGTTCCCTACGCGCCCTGCATCAGATCCTTCATGGAGATCTATCAAGGTCCTTCGGGTTGAATCCCCTGATGGTCTTGTCTTTGCCCTTTTTAGCCTATGGTTTACTATCTTCTTTTGTTGACAGGATAGGGGGGATATCATTTCCTGTTGTATTTATTCCGGCAACCTGTATCTGGTCTTATCTAGGAGTCATTCTTTTGTTCTGGGTAGTTAGAAATATTCCCGCGTATCCCTTTTCACTATTAGCTCCATAAATATATCGGCTTAAGGTATTGAAGATCCCTGATGAATATAAAAACTGAATAAACAACCGGACAGATAGCGGTACAGGGTCATTTATCTGCTTAACTTGATAAACTTTAGAAAGGCAGGATAAAATTTTTCATAATACTCCAGGGACTTGCCTGGGTCCGAAGTCGGCAATTCAAGTGTGAGGGTCAGGATATTGTGTTCAACGCCGGCGTAGTTGCCCAGTGAACCGGGGAATATCCCGTATTTCTTTAAGGGGAATTCAGTCTCTTTGCTTATCTTGTCAACCCACTCACCGAAGTTGTCGAGACTTGTTGAAGGTCCGTCATAATCATAAAAGCCCAGAGGCGAATGTATGGTCAGGATCTTCTGAGGGTTAAAACGATTTATCAACGCTATCTGGAAGAGTGTCTCCTGTTCTGAACCTGCCTTGCTTCCAGGATAATATCGTTTATTGCTGTCGGTGTTTTTTTTCCAGAGGGAAATGGCCGAGGAATTCCAGTCCTTTGTGGGGAAGTTGCGATTGACGTCGATCCCGCTTCCGTTTACCCTTGTCGGAGGGTCTGCAAAAAAGCCGTCGGGATTTGCCAGGGGGGCGATGATTATGCATTCATCCTTGTACTGGTCCGTATTATTTTTTATTTCATCGGCCAGTTTTAACATCAGATAGAGTGTGGGCAATTCGTCGCCGTGTACCGTACTTATAAACAGGGTGCAGTTGCTCCCTGATCCGAATTGGGCAAAGAAGAGCGGCCTCCCTCCCTTTGTTACCCGGTGATATTCCCATGGTATATCCTGAAGATTGATATCGTTCCAGCCATAGTCGCTGAAACGCTTCTCCAGTGAGGCAATAAGATTCTGCATTT
>Ga0153915_10000508_pt1 | contig 36037 bp, 31 predicted proteins | sample Opewatmetagenome_2_FD_107003 | JGI IMG/M metagenome (GOLD analysis project Ga0153915, IMG submission 107003) | Freshwater wetland microbial communities from Ohio, USA - Open water 3 Core 3 Depth 3 metaG | ecosystem: Environmental > Aquatic > Freshwater > Wetlands | place: USA: Ohio, Lake Erie... | reverse complement strand
CAGATTCCTTGGTGTGCCACTTCCTGTGTCGAGAAACTATCTGGAGCAGTGGCTAGCCAAACGTGGCGCCTCTGACCCCTGGGCAGACGGTCTGCTGGAGCTGTCAATAACTGACAAACAGACCCGAGAGTCCATTGGTCTGATTCATCTTGAGCATATTATCAAACCCCATAATAGAGCAGAGTTCGGTATCTCTATTCACAATCCAGACCACTTGTCTCATGGGTATGGTACTGATGCCATACGAGTGATTCTCTGGGTTGCCTTCAATATACTGGGTCTTCATAGTATCTACTTGGATACAATGGCTGACAATGAGAGAGCAATCCATGTCTACGAGAAGGTTGGCTTCAAACGTGTTGGCATCCTCCGTGAGAGCGAATTCCTAGACGGTGACTTCAAGGAGTTGCTGTATATGGACATCCTCCGTGATGACTTCGCCAGAGCGAATCCGGGATTCAGTGTCAGAACCAGACCTTGACCGGGCACTGTAGGACTTGAGCACACGCAGAACTGCGTCAGCTACATGCTGTTCTCTACTTCATTCATATGACCCTTTCATGTGGGCTACGCGGCGATTTCTCTCCCAGGCCCGAAACATGAATGTCTTTCCATTTTCCCTGCATTTTCAGGTATTCTGCTTTCTCAGCTGCATCATGCAGTTCTTCTACTATTGCGAAACATTCGCCATTTGATTTCCATATAGGATAGATGTATTCGTAAAGCATTCGACCCTTGAAGTTGACCCACCCCTCATAGTGGTCCATGACTCTGTTTCTGAGGTCTGAGATCATCTTAGCAACAGGAACCTCAGACACCTTGCCATGGCATCGCATTATGGAAGACCCAATCCTACTCTCTGGTTCCTGCTGAAGCATTTCTCCAGCAAGTCTGTTGAAGAGGATTATGCGGTTGTCATTGTCAACGACGACAACTCCAATACTCAAATTACTTGTCACATTCTTCAAGACATCGAGTGAATCTTTCACAGCGCTATCGCCTATAGCTTGGCTGTAGTGCCATTAGATAACATTACTGGTGCATCAGCATGGCGCTTCGGTAAATTCAAATGACTAGCCGCATACCTCAAGGGCAGTTAGGAGGTTCAATGCGATCAGCGCGCCACCCAATTCATCTGTCGAATTTGATAAGAACATGTATCTTGATATCCTCCGAGAGGACCCACCCCTAAAGCGGTTCGTTTCTCGAGGTGACATGAGAGATGATATCGATATTCCAAATCCTCACAAGAGCGCGGATCGCGCGATTCTAAAAGTCGTAAGGTTCACCATGAAGGATTCTACCCCGCGCTTCCAGCCTATATTGGGCAACGCTGGAATTGGAAAGACGCACCTGTACTGGGCTCTGAAGGATCAGGAGGATTACTTCGCGGCTGGCAGATTCCTTGCTGTGTATGTTCCTTCACCCCCTTCGCCCGTTCGAGTTCCGCTTCATCTGCATGCCTGCATTGTCGATGAGGCTGGTGACCGGCTCTTTGAACAGGCTATTGATATGCTGATAATGAAGTTTGGAGGAGTGAAGGGTGTATCTCATGATATGTATGACTATACCTACGCCTTCGAGAGATTATTGATCGACTATCCTGGCATCTCTGCAGACGTTGTCAAAGCTCTTCTGAGGTATCGCCTCGATCCTGCAACCCGAGATTTGGCCAGACGATGGTTGCTTGGAGACGCAATGAGCGACGATGACCTTGAGCATCTTGGAGTCCGCACCATTCTAGAGGAGGATGATGTTACTCTGGCAACGATCAAGCTCTTGGCAGAGGGCTCAGATGTACCTCTCCTTCTCTTTGTGGATGAGATGGAAGGACCTTACAACACCTATGGAGAAGTAGGTGAGCGTCACTTCCTAGAGGTTCTGAAAAGAATCTACAACGAATCAAAGAACATTGTACTCGTGGCTTCTTGCCTGACAGACGTATGGCAACGGATCTATAGTACTGCAGATGGACCGATGAGGTCTCGAATGGAGCCACCTGTGGAACTAGCGCCTTTCTCCCGCGATGATGTATCAGCTTTTGTCAAGGAAACTATGGCCCGATATTGGAAACTGCAGAATGTGGAGGCCCCTCCATCAGCGCTATTACCATTCGATGAGAGTGACATAGATGAAGCGTTCCAACGCTCCAATGGAATTCCAAGAGAGGTAATCAAACAGCTCATTCCGAAATTGGATGCGCTGTTGTCCAGTAAGCCGACAGAGGAAGTTGCCGCGCAAGATGATCACGTAATCAAGCTCACAGCGAATGTCTTAACGAACTCGATAGTCGAAGCCCTCACTCTTGCTGGAGCACCTCTTGGAATTGGTGTCCATCTTCAGACGACGGCAGACGATAGCCAGAAACAGAGGGCCGCAATTGTTGAGTTGTCCAAGGGAGAATCAATTCGGCATATCGGGATTGATCTTCCAAATGCAAAAGATTGGGATCGCAGCGGCGGAGTCACTGCCTTCTACGCAGGAAAACGACTCAAGATCATTCTGGATGATAGCACAGTGAAGCGTGCTATCATTGCAGTACCTGCCGCAACCAAGGGCGCCAAGTTCAATTCTCTCGTTGGAGAGATTAGTTCCAAGTTGCTTGTCCTTCGCATGGATAATGAGACTGCGATATCACTGGTTCAGGATACTAGCAACAGCAAACTACCTCATGGGTATGCCGAGGTTTTCACAAGCTTTGTGGACGCTCTATTTGAGGAATGAACCTCCCCAGCGATCTGCTTCGGAACGGGTGAATTCCCAAAGTAGTCGGCATTGGAATAGCATCTGCAATCTGTGTCAAGAAGACGCAAGGATAGGTACTAGTTAACTAGAGTTGTGCGACTGGTTCTTGAGAGGGTGGTTTCTTCTCTTCTTTCTTGTTCTTGGAGAGAAACTCCGGTAGAATCAGCAATGCGGCAAAGACTACAATCACTATAGCGATGCCGTATGGCTCATGAAGGAACAGCGTCACATAGCCTAGATACGGGATTGCCAGAATCACTACGCCAACTATATCCTCGTAGAGACGATAGCCCGGATCCCTGATAGAATTGTTGTCACCCTGAGTATAGTAGTGATACTCACTTCCAACAAGCTGCCTTTCAACGACTCTGTGTACGATTGGCTTGTTATGCCAATCTGCATTGTAGACGACGATATCTCCTACGTCGATAGCTTCTGGAGATTGTGCCTGAAGAATTAGCAAATCGCCCCTGTTTAGAGTTGGAATCATCGATTCACTTTCGACGACAACAAGGGGACTTGATGTTCCCATGATTAGAGCGAAAGCACCATAGGCGCCTAGAGTGGCACCGACGACTATCAGAATTACGAATGCGGTCTTTACAAGTTCCGACCGTTCATTCCATTTCAGGGCTTGACGTGCTCTCTCCATGATGCGAACTCCGCATTCAGCCTTTTAGCTGTTCTAATAAAACTGACGAACAAGGCGTTTTAATGCATCCATTTTCTTGACGCAGAATTGATGATGCTCAGAACATCAACTGCTTCAGCTCGCATGTCCGGTTCCCAGTTTCGAACATCCTCTACCTTCTTTACACCTTTTGATTTTGCCAAGAACTCCTTGATTATTCGAAGTCTATTCTCCTCTGCCTTAGCTGCACGCATCGCATCTGCCCCAGATGGGTATCCACCAGTTGGTATGTCACTCGTGGAAATGACGTACCAAGTGTTCTCTGCCACCTTGGTCACTACTATTTCGGGAGGACAGGGTTTGATGTCTTCTTCAAAGAGAATGGAGTCTCCTATACTAACGTCTTCTCCAGGCTTCCTTCTTCCGCCATTGGACGTAACAAGAGTTTCACTGAACTCGAACAAAACCTTCGCAGCGGCTTTTCTGATGATGTCCAGGGAAGCTTGAACAATTATTCCTTCACTTGTATCGAGTTTCCTGTTATCAGATTGTCCTTTCATAAGGTGCACCACGTTTTCACAACATGCCTTGGGTTTAACCTTTTGGCTTGTTATTCGGGGACTCTCGAAGCAGCAGACCTCATCTCTTAAAAGACGAGTCTGGGCAGGTTTCTGTGATTCCACATGGCGGGATGAAAGCCCGGAAGGCTCAAGAACCCCCTCAGGAGGATCGAAACTTGTATTCGCGGAAGCCCGCAGGTAGGTCAGATGTCCTTGCTAGACAGGGAGTCGTCGCATCCTCACAACCCCTCGCGACGCAGGCAGGTCTTGAGATTATACGGAGGGGTGGAAATGCCATCGATGCGGCAGTGACCACAGCTGCAGTTCTGGATGTTGTAGAACCTTTTAGTACTGGTTGCGGAGGCGATGCCTTCGCACTGATTCACCTTCCTGGAAGAAATCGACCGATCAGTATCAACGGCTCAGGGAGATCTGGTTCACTCGTTAGGCTAGATGACCTGCTAGAAAAGGCATGGACGTCAATGCCGCTGAGGAGTGGTGCCCCAGTCACCGTTCCAGGTGCAATGCATTTGTGGTTTCACTTGGTAGAAACCTATGGAGCCCTCGAGATGAGTGACGTGCTAGCTCCCGCAATTCAATATGCACGTGATGGCTTTCCGGTTTCGTCTCTGATTGCCCAAACGTGGTCGAAGCTGGTAGACGTACTTATCAATGATGATGCCAGAAAGACCTACACCATCGATGGTCGGGCTCCCAGACTGGGCGAGACGATGCGGAATCCTGACCTTGCACGAACATTCGAGATGGTGGCTGCTGAGGGGTTGCAGTCATTCTATTCGGGGAAGATTGCAGACGCCATTGTTACCACAGTTCAGGAACATGGTGGATTTCTCACTCTTGAAGATCTTCAATCACACACGACCCAAGAAACCTCTCCTGTTTCCACGAGTTACCGCGGAATGGATATCTTTGAGCATCCTCCAAATGGCCAAGGATTTGCCGCGCTCGTCATGCTCAACCTCATGGAGCAGTTTGATTTCTCAGAATGCGCCTCTCTCTCTGCACAGCGATATCATCTCATGATAGAAGCGAAGAAGCTTGCCTATGCAGACCTACACCAACACAATGCAGACCCTTCCTTCTATAGTGTGCCCATGGACGAGCTGCTTTCCAAGGAATACGCGCGTGAACGATCGAAGCTTATCGACAAGACAGCTTCAATGACCGAGTATACATCGGGAATTCCTGTAGGTGGAGATACAGTGTATTTTGCAGCTGCGGATGGAGAGGGAAGAGCGGTATCATTCATCAACAGCCTGTACATGGGCTTTGGCAGTGGCCTAGTCGTTCCTGGCACCGGAATCAAACTTCAGAACAGAGGCAATCTATTCTCATTGGATCCGGGACACCCAAACTGCTATGCACCTAAGAAACTTCCATTCCATACTATCATTCCTGGGGCACTCTACCGCGATGGTGATCTTGCCGGCGTATTCGGTATAATGGGTGGCGCACATCAAGCTCAGGCACATGCCCAGTTCGTGGGCAATCTCGTTGACTATGAGATGAAGCCACAGGCCGCCCTCGATCATCCCCGTTTCAACCATAGCCAAGAGAGAAACCTCGTGGCTCTGGAGAATGCAATTCCCCCTAGTGCAAGAAGCGAGCTTCGTCGTCTTGGCCATGTCATAGTACGTGAAGCAGCATCAGTTTTTGGTGGTGGTCAGGCTATTCTTCGGATTGAGGACTCCTGGATTGCCGGCTCCGACCACAGAAAGGACGGACAAGCTGCTGGATTCTAGAATCCCTACCAAGAAATTAATCAACTCAGCGCGTATTACACTGATGTCTGCTTTGGTGATGGAATTGAGTGGAGAAGAAGGTGAATTCCGGGAAGAAAGAGACCTACTTGGGACGAGACGGATCCCAAGAAGCGCATATTGGGGAATCCAGACTCTCCGTGCCCAAGAAAACTTTGGTGTATCACAGGTCGGCCTCTACAAATATCCCACCCTTGTTGTAGCGATGGCGATGGTGAAGAAGGCATGCGCACTGGCGAATCTTGACCTTGGACATCTCAGTCCTGACTACGCGGAAGCTATCGTGAATGCTTGTGACGAGATCATTGGGGGAGGCCTCCTCGACCAATTCATTGTCGATATGCTTCAGGGCGGCGCTGGTACCTCCACGAATATGTGCGTGAATGAGGTGATTGCCTCGCGAGCTAATGAGATGCTTGGAGAGCAACGCAACTCAATGACACCCATATCATCCCATGATCACGTCAATCTCTCTCAGTCTACGAACGATGTCTATCCAACAGCTATTAAGATTGCGACGATTTACGGATTGAGAGAACTGTCAGCGGGTCTCACTAGACTGATTGACGCTTTGGATGAGAAGTCTACCGAGTTCAAAGATATACTGAAGCTCGGTCGGACTGAGATGCAGGATGCAGTCCCTATTACTCTAGGGCAGGAATTCTCGGCGTGGTCTAGTGCTCTGAAGAGGGACCTCCAGCGAATCACTGCCGCCAAGGAAGTCTTGAAGACTCACAACATTGGTGCAACAGCAATTGGCACATCGTTGAACGCAGATCCGGAATACATCGAACTTGCTGAGAAGCACCTTATCGAAGTGACTGGTATTCAGGAGCTCACGACAGCTGAGAATCTCATTGACGACACTCAAAATTCTGATGAGTTTGTCCATGCATCAGGACTGCTTCGAGTCCTTGCGACCAATCTCGGTAAGATCTGCGGCGATCTCATCTTGTTGTCCTCTGGGCCAGTTGGCGGATTTCACGAGGTCATACTTCCACCAGTCCAGCCAGGTTCATCTATCATGCCTGGAAAAGTGAATCCAGTCATTCCTGAAATGGTCACACAAGTGGCATTTCAGGTCATGGGGCACGATCTTGTTATCACCATAGCGTCACAGGCGGGTCAGTTGGAGCTGAATGCATTCGAACCGGTCATAGCCTATAATTTCTTTCAGGCATTGAAAGTCCTGAAGAATGCAATTCCGATTCTTACAGAAAAATGCATTAAAGGCATCAAACCCAACCCCGCAGGTCTGGATATTGTTCATCGCAGTATCGGTCTGGTCACAGCCCTCAATCCAATCTTGGGGTACGAGGCATCAACGCGTATAGCAAAGAAGGCACTAGACACAGGTCGTCCTATTCGCGAGATTGTCCTACAGGAGGGGCTCCTGGATGAGAAGTGGTTGGACCTCATACTCTCGCCCAAACGTATGACACAAGCAGGAAACGTTGGTCATAGGCATTCCAAAAAGACCGACGATAGCTCATGAGAGATTTAGGTGTTCTTGATGACATCGTACGCGATGTTATCGGCATGGTCACCCACTCTCTCAAGATTTCGCAGGGTTTCCACAAATATCTGGTCGGCCTGAGGATCGCATATTCCCTCTCGCATACGTGTAATATGAGATTCCTTGAGCCTTCGCTCCAGATTGTCCACTCTGTCCTCAAGTCTCTCCGCCTTGGCTGCTAATTCCTTGTCCTTAGTCTTGAGCGACTCAATGGCGGTCCAATAGGTCTCCTCAGCGAGGTCGAACATCTGCTTTAGGTCACTGACTCCCTGATCTGAGAATGTCACACCGCTATTCAGTTTGTAAATGACGAACTCTCCGATATTCAATGTCAAGTCCCCGACACGCTCGACATCTGTGAGGATGGCCAGCAGCTTGACTCTCCAGATGATTTCCTCCTGATTGAGCTCTTCCTCTCTGATTCTGTCTATGAAATCTTCTGTGGACCGACAGGCTTCATCGACCTCATCTTCAAGTAGCATGACCTTTTTTGCATCTTCCAGGCTTCTATTGAGGAGAGCATTCTTGCTGAGAAGTATCATTTCAATTGTCTTCTCGGCTGTCCTAATCGTTTCACGTTCTGCCTCCATCAAGGCCAAGACGGGATAGTGCAGCATCTCATCATCGAAGAAGTGCTTTCCAATCACTTCTCCTTCCTTGTCTGGAATCAGTTTCTCGCAGAGCTTAACAAGAGGCCCGACCAGAGGAACAAAAAGGAAGCTCACAATGACATTGAATATCGTATGTGCGTTAGCTATTTGATGAGTGAGTTCAGGCGATGTAGCCATGACTAGGTTTGTATAATACCCCAGGAATGGCAAGAATATGGCCACTCCCGTGACGTTAATGAGCGCCTGAGCCACTGCTGTTCGTTTTGCCGGGCTCGTAGCTCCTACTCCCGCAAACAGTTCTAGAAAACACGTTCCAATGTTGGCACCCAAGACAATCGCAATTCCAGGACCTAGATCTATCGCACCCACCGCTCCCATCGCGATGACAAGACTGACTGCTGCAGCGCTAGCCTGTGTGATTCCTGCGATGAGCGCACCGATCAGAATTCCGAGTATCGGTATTGCTGCGTATTCATTGATGAGGTTTCTGAAGAACGGATATTCTGTTGTGAGTGGATATGCTCCATCCTTCATGAACTCCATTGATAAGAACAGGAGACCGAGACTGAAGATGACGGTCCCAACTAGCTTTACTTTTTCCCTCTTTGAAAGCAGCTTCATGAAGAAACCTGAAGCTATGAGAGGCCAAAACATGCCACCGATACTGAATGAAACGAGCTGAGCGACCGCAGTTGTTCCTATTTCTGCTCCCAGTATCATATTGACTGACTGTCTAAATGTCATTATACCTGCATTAACAAAACCAATCAATGTTAAAACCGTAATACTAGAACTCTGAGTCATGACAGTCGCAGCCGCACCTGCAGCCATGCCTCGAAGTGGATCATTACTCACTTTTTCTAGAACTTTGGCAACAGCCTTTCCAGAGATTTTACCAAGGGTTTCTCTGAGAAGATTGATACTGAACATGAATAGAGCTAGACCGCCGACAATCTCGAATACTATGAACCAAATCTCTGCCATTTCTAACGGGTGCCGCTCACGGTAAAGGCTGCATATGAGTTTTCTGGGTCGCCCAATTCCCCATCATAGAAGTAGAAACACCTAATGATGCCAGTGGAGAGCGCGTGACTCGCTGGCTGTGGTCCTTTTGAGCGATGCAGTGGCATCCTCGAGAATCTACCTTCATTTCACTCAGAGCACTCTACCCATCACTCGATTGAGTATTTCGGATTCCGAGTAGCAGAGCTTGGATCTAATCCTATCAACAACTGCATGGACTAAAGCTTATCACTAGGTGTATCATCTTAATGGCTGGGTGAATCAAGTGTCTAAGGAAGATGCACGAGAAGTTGGGCCAGTATACAGAGTGCTCTCACAAGATCTCTACAAGACTGGATTTCATGGTGAGGAGATAGGCTATCGACAGGATGAGATGTGGCGCTCCAAGAGTCGCCAATTCTCCAAAGACGCAGATATCGTTGGCAAGATTGAGGAAAGTCGTCGTACTAGTGAAAAGGAAAAACTCCCTCCTTTGAAGAAGACCGGATTCTTCGTTCTCAGGCAGTCTATGTGGAATCAAATTGATGAGCAGGACCGCAGGCTCGTTGTGAAGTTGTTCTCAAATAGTGGCGGCTGGATTGCCTCGCTGGAAGAGATGATTGCCGAGGAGTATGCATCGAGCTTTGCATCTGACCGGCCTCTTGTTGCATTCACTGTATTGACAAAGGAAAACGAGTTTGTTACCTGGGTCAAACAACTTCGCCGGGGCGGTCTCTCAACCGAGAACTTCGTTTTCTATATCCTTGGACCGGACAATACGTTCGATACGTACAGGATTGAGGGTTCACGTGGCACCCTCGGTGATGACTTCAAGACCATTCGTTTGAAGGGAAATCAGACTGTCGCTGAGATTGACAGTAAATTCGGCGATTTCGGTGGCGAATTCAGCGTCAAGATAAAGGACCCCGTGTTAGCAGAAAATGAATGGTTCTGCCGCATACTTCAGTGCTTCTCTATCATGATTGCCTACCGCGGAGATATCCATGGAAAAATCGACAAGGGATTTCATCTATGGCAGGGCGGCAAGAAATTTCCTTCTCAAGATAGAAATGAGGTGAGTCTTCTGGCCAATCCAAGAAAGCTCACTCTGAAGACAGATGAGCTTGAAGAGGTCTGATTCCCCGATTCAACCATAGTAGCGGAGTCATTATATCATTCGCGATTCTCATAGGAAAGGTGCAGGCCGGGACTAAGAGGAGGGAGTTGGAATGTGCTTGAAATCGCGGGCACGTGCAGCGAAACCAAGAGTAGCTGAAGGGTACTGGCTCTTCTCTCTATCATCTCACTATCTCTGATGGTCTGTCTTCTCCGGCCCAAGTCGCTTCAGCACACGGAGAGCTCGCAATGTAATCCATTTGCTAGGCATTCCCTCTTCCTCGATCTGTATCCATGCTCTCTTTGTTTCTGAGAAGTCCATCAGCCACCTACCATTTGACTGCATCTTCTCTCTGATTATCACCACGGCTCTATCCATTCTGGGGTCTCGTACTCCAAAAGAAGTGAGTATGTCAACGGCTTCCAAAGCATCGGCGCGCCAGTACCTGGGGAACGCAAACTTCAACCATGCCTTCTTTATGGCTGGTTGACCTTCTCGGTTCACCCTATAGTAGCATACCTCGTTGTCTAGGCACGTCTGGACCTCACTATCAATTATTGACCGTATCTTCTTTGAGCGTCTTTTGGGTGGGATTGCAGAAAACGCGCCAAGTGCCTTCATAGTCCCCATATAGCAATTCAAGGGGGTGACCTTCGAGGGATCTCCAGAATACGTTGAGCAGTGCCAGCCGCCCTCATTGCAGTGGGCGTCTTCGAAGAATTCTATAGCGTGCTGGATAGCAGGACTCTTCAGATGACCAAGTAACGCGCCAGCCCGAAGTACGGCTGCGGTGATACACCACATCCATGTAGATGATGTTTCTTGACTGCGAGGATTCCTAACAGGTCTGTAGGCGATTCTTCCAGAAGGTAGCTGATAGTGACTGTGCAGGTGGTCGAGTGCTCTCTCTGTAGCCACAGAGGAGTCTGCACCCAGTTCAGCAAGGAGAAGCAATGAGAATACAGTTCCCTTCTCCTCCCAGGTATCTCCTCTGGGTCCTCTCCAGCTGCCATCAGCCAATTGATGCCCGAGAATCTCCTTCAGGAGAGCGCTTCCTTGCACGGAACTGTGTGCTTCTATTACGTCAGGATGAGTACTCGGTAGAGCATTGATGTCAGTGAGTGTTCTGTATCTCACCGACGGGTCTGAACTTTGGAGTAACCATTCAATTGATGAACTATGAGTTCTGAGAAACTGATCATACAACTTGAATTCTGAATGGGGGTATCTCTTCCGATTGTGATAAAGTCTATGCAATTGCAGATTCGAGAGGGCAAGTGGCCGTATGATGGCTGAGCCATGTATTCTAGTAACTGCATGGTAACAAGATGGTGTAGTGTGGTCAGGGACAGTAGGACTTAATGTGGTAGGAGGGGGGGAGTTATGTAATGAGGGCATGTTACGAAAAATCAAGCCCTACTGATACACTGACCACATAGGCACTTGCGATTCTCCGCCTATTAAGGCTGCTGAATCACGAATCTGGAATTTGAGTCAGCTGCATGCAATTCATACCACTTCGTGGTCTAGTGCTTAGGAATGAGCAGTTCGAAAGTCGTCCTATTGTCGTTTCTCAATTGAATGTTCCATTTGTGGGCCTCGACAATTCGTCTGGCGATTGTCAGTCCGAATCCTTTTCCTGTTCTGCTGGTCGTAAAGCCCCTTTGAAAGAGCTTGGGCCGATACTTGCTCGGTATCTCTATGCCATCGTTAGAGACTGCGACGCAGTACATCCCTCCTCGCTCTGTCAGTTCGACACGTATGTGGTTTGGTTTGCCATGCTTGACTGCATTGTCAAATAGGTTTCTGAAGACCTGAGTGATCTTCATTTCGTCCGCCTTCACAACAGGCAGCGCATCCTGCGAGTATTCGATGCTCTCAGGTATGGTTGAGCTTGCCACGTTGCTCACCAATCTGCCAAGGTCCACATCGGTGAAATCCTCTTCAACAACGAGACCTGCATCTGCTAGCATCACTGAGTGATCCAGCAGGTCGCCTGTATCCCGAATGATGCCGTGAAGACGTTCGAGATGCTTGAGATCCTTTTCATCCTCTGCAAGCTCAATGAAACCCATCATATTATGGAAGATGCCTTTCAAGTCGTGGCTCATCGAATGTGCAAAATCACTCAGTTCCTCCCTCTGCTTCTCAAGCATTTCAACTGCCTCTTTCTGCTGCGTAATATCTGACATCACACCCTCAATGTAGCCTTCCTTTGATAGTCGATGCAGTGAGAATCTCATCCAGAGATGCTGCCCGTTTCTTCCAGTAACCTGCAACTCTGTCACGATGCGTTCCTCTTTCTTGAGTCGCTCCTTCAGATCCGCCCAATCTCTTGAACTCACCAATAGGTCCTTGAAGTGGCTCCATCCGTCGATGAGGCCTTGTCGGTTCTCAAAACCAAAGATCTTGCCAAAGTAGTCATTGCACTCAAGGATCATACTGTCTGAGATTCTTGCGCGAAACAGTCCGATAAGCGCATTGTTGTACAATTCCTTGTAGTTCTGTCTACTCTCAAGAAGTGCTTGCTCTGCAAGGTATGTATCGGTGACATTCTGAATATGAACGATGAATCCATGAAGTTCATCCTGCTTCCCATAGCGAAGTGGGGAAGCAACAGCATCGAGATACATGATCCCTGACTTGCTTGTCTTATACAGTCCGCTCTTCTTGACTTTTGAGAAATCGAATCGTGTTTTCGTTCTGGCGGCCTCTCCCCTACGCAGTTTCTCTTTGATGAGTTGCGGCGTATTGGGATCCGCGAAGAGGTCAAAACCAACGGCATCCTTCAAATCCTCCTGCCCAAAGAGCTGAAGGCTGGCTTTGTTTGCTCCAACCTGAATACCATTGGAGTCGAACAGCTCTATACAAATGGGCGACTCCTCGAAAATCGTCCTGAACATCTCTTCGTTGGCTCTTAGAGCAGCCTCTGTCCTACGACTTTTCGTCATATCTGTGACATGAAGGACGTACCCCTTCGTTTGACCGTCGGGGCCCTGAAGGACGGAGAGGACCACATCCATATAGATGACATCACTTCTTGATGTGTTCAGGATATTCCTTTCTCTTACATACTTGAAATCCCATTTGTATTCGAACCGTTGCGTTTCTCTCTTCAGCACTCCTTCCAGCACTCTCTCTGGGAGTCTGGATTCCTTGAAGAGATCCAAACCCAAAAGCGACTCACGATCCTTCATGCCAAGCATTTCCACAGCAGCCTTGTTTGCGTCAATGAGCAGGCCCTCGGAATCGAAGATACCAATGGCAGCTGGGGAGTTTTCGAAGACTCCTTGCCACCATTCTTCCCTTTTCTTGAGTTCGACATTCGTGTGTCCTGTTATATCTTGAACAATGCCCATCATCCTGACTGCTCTGCCTTTATCATCGGATGTTACCTCTCCCTCTTCGTGAACATGACGGATAGATCCGTCCGGACGAACAATCCGATGGTCTATGCTATAGGGACTCCTCTTATTCAATGCCTCGTCAACCGAATTCCTGACCAAGTCTCTATCGTCTGGGTGAACTGATTCTAGAAAAGCCTCGTATGTCGCTAGGAATTCCTGCGGTGCAAGGCCAAAGATACGATAGATCTCATCTGACCAGATCTCCTTGTTTTCGATAATATCCCAGACCCAGCTCCCCGAATGAGATATCCTCTGAGCCTCGGCAAGCCTAGCTTCACTTTCCCGAAGCTTCTGTTCTGACTCTTTCAGAGCTCTCTTTGTCCTGCGCTTCTCAACGGCCATGAGAATGTAATAGGACAACTCTGCATAGAGCCCTTGGATGTTTGATTCGCTTTTTCTGAGGTAATAGTCAGCTCCAAGATTGAGTGCTTGGATTGCGAACTCCTCCCTGCTCTTTCCGGTGAAGATGATCAGCGGAATCTCATCACCGGACCTCCTCACGTGTTCGAGTATGTCCAATCCACTCCTAGTCTCTTCAGCAAGATCAATGTCGCACACAGCGGCATCGAAATTGCCTTCCTCAAGATGCTTGATGGCTTCAGCTGCGGTTTGGGCTGACACTATCTCAAAGTCTGGACTCTGCCGACGTAAGAACCGTTCACTGAGCTCAAGGTGAACTGAATCATCATCTACCATTAGAACACGAACAGCCATTGGGTACTTGTCCCCCTAACAGACTGCTCATCTAGTGAGAAACACCTTATTACTCTTCACTTGAGAAAGCAAATTGATTCCGCCAAAGCTTAAATCCTTCTAGCTACTAACGGTGCTCATTAAGGGAGGTCCCAAATTTGCATATTCCTATTCTCTCCACAATAGTAAGTGGTCTTGGTATTTTTCTTAGAACAAGAAGATACCTCGCCTACATGATTGTCTTTGTAGCCACCACGTTCTTTGCGCTGTTCGTTTCGTGGTTGATGTCAGTCACAATAGGCTCTCCAATTGAGAATACGCTGTTCTACTTCTTCGTCTATATTGGTTCCACAGGTACAATCTACTTTGCTCTTGGAACACTTTTCATGAGTCTAAGGCTGGATCGCCTCTGGATTACAAGGAGAGGTCGAGGAAGAGTCACAGAGCTCAAAGGAGTGGCCTGGATGGCAGTATCCTTCGCCATTACGGTCTTTCTGTCTATTCTGGCAGGCCCTCTTCCACTCATCCTCATTGCTATGTTTTGTTGGGTGGGTTGGATTGCTTTCCAAGCCTATCTATCTACAAGAACCAGTCTCAGAGTCGCCACTATTGCTGAGCCCAAGAAGGGAGGTATTTTGATTGGCATAGGCAGTTTCATCATACTGTTGATTGGGCTTGGTCTCATTGCTGTCGAAGCAGTCGCTGCACTTTGGCTGATACCAAACGACGTGTTCGGCTTAGGCACGATAGTGCAGGGTATTCCAATGCTGAGTCAAGCAATGGCTAATCTTCAGTTGCAGTCAACCTTCTTACTCCTAGCATATGCCGCTATGGGTCTCTTCGCAGTGATAATGCTGCTTGCGTTTCTAAGATACTCAGGAAGAGGAGCTGCACCGAACATCGCGATTCTAACTGTATTCATTGCAATCTACGCTGGCTACTTCCTCTTCAATGTAATGAGAAGAGCAGAGGTCAGTGGGATGGGTCTAGTCGATATTTTCATGTCACTCTTCTTCCTAGCATATGCGATGAGTGGAATCGGTCGTACGGTGACGGACTCACTTGAGGAGTCTAGGGCGCGTACGGGTGATTTGGGTCCCCTCCTGACATTCTTCTTAGCTGGCGGATTCTTCTTTGTAGACAGTATCATTAGCGTATCTGCAAATCCTTTGTCTCTAGTATTCACTGAATGGTTTGCTACAGGTACGGTGATTCAAACCAGTCCCTTCTTCTTGTTCCTATTTCGAGATGTTGCCAAGCTTATTGCATTCCCATTGACTGCAATCTTCACAGCTTTGTATTATCTTACTCATGAACGCACTGAGCGCATTGTTGAGCGCGCCAAGGAATCAGGCGAGACCTTCGAGCCCGGCAAGGTTGACAAGGACTTGGCCGAGCGAGCTCCAGCACCTGGCAAAGCTTGGCCCAGCGAGAGAGCCGAGGGCATCGAGAAAGGAAAACCCGGCCATGACCTTTCAGCACCTGATCCCAATCGCTTCACAGCTGAAAGCAGTCGCAGACTCGGCAAGGTCAAGCGATACGGCGAAGACGATGAAGATAAGGAGAAATAGACTACCAAGCATAGGGGGTCTGACGCGACCCTCGTTTCTATTTCTTGAAACAATCTCGTCAGTGAGATGAGGCACCTATCGTCTGACAGCTGTGCCAATCAAGAAGTGAATCAATCAGAAGATTATCATGGGCCATAGGTTGATAAGAAGGGTAACTTTACCGCTAGCCAGTCTATGCTACCATGGCAAAGAGAAGCAGAATGGTGACAATGACACCTGCGATGACGCAATTCACACAAGCGCCTTCTTCAATCTCTCTTTTGTCGCGTTTGCTCATTTTTCGTGACTCCTGAATTTCATCTTTGTCATCTTCGTTCAATGGCTTGCCACCTCAAACGTCTTCAACGCGCACCGTTAAAAACGTACGTTTTCATTCTTACTTCAGATCAATCTCCATCTCTATCTCATCGCGAATGGGTATTCCATACTTTCCTACAAATGGCAATTGGGGTTTCAGTTTCCTTGATTCTTCGGCTGCATATCTATGAACTGCAGCAATCTCAAACCCTCTCTTCTGGTAGAATCGAATCGCATCGACATTGTCATTCGTTGTGATTAGCCAAAGACGTCGACATCTGTTCTTTCTCGCGATAGCCACTGCCTCATTCAAAAGCGCAGTCCCAACGCCTTTGTCTTCGTCAAGAGCATTCATCGTGACGATTTCAAGTTCATGATTCTTTATCTTGTAAGTGAGTAGTCCTACTCTCTTTCCATCAATCTCCGCTATGATGCTTGGAAGCCGATCTGCTTCGTATGAAATGCCTCTGGTTACCACAATACTAGACGCCCAGTTGTCAAGGAGAACCTCAACTATCCACTCTCTGTCACTCTCAGTTGATTGCCGAATTGAGGAAGGCATGGTCCCTCTCACATCCTAATGGATAACTGCGAACCCATTTTCGAAGTTCTCAAAAAACGTTCCGGCTCCAAATGGTTTATGACTCATTGCGATATATAGAACACCTGTACTCCTTAGGAGGTATCTCCCATCTACAACTATGCTGAAGTGACCATCCGGCGTGCTAATCTATGCGAAGTTGATACCATAAAGGAGATAATTACCGAGGCTTACGAACCCATCAGGAAGCAGCTTTCACGAATGCCCGGCGCGCTCCAGGAGGGCTTAGCCAAGATTTCGCGTCATATACAGATGGGCGACCAGTATGTTGCATTGATTGGTGACCAAGTCATAGGCACGATGAGGGCCAGAATTGCAGGAAATGTGGGCGTCATCTCGAGAGTTGCAGTTCGAAGCAGTTTCCGAGGGCGACGAATTGGTTCGATGCTCGTAGAGTATGCAGAGAATCTCATGTCTCATATGGGTGCATCAGTAATTGAGATAGAAGTATATGGGGCAGTTGAAACGCAACTCTCTTTCTATGAGAAGATAGGGTATCACGAAACAGGTCGTTTGATGCGCCTGGGAGAAGAGATAGTAGTGATGCAGAAGGAGCTCGTAGAATCGCCAATGGAAGATGAGGACTAGGGGATGATTTCGCAGCCATTGTTATACCTTGGATAATCGAAGTCCTCGATGGCGATGTGCCCTTCGTCAATGAGTTTCTTGATCTCAGGAACGCGCGCTCTAATCGTGGAGATCAGGTGTTTCACGGTCTCACAGATTTTATAGAGTCCTTCCACGCCCCAGAGTCTTTCTCTGTTGGCAAAGAGACACCTGCCACCACAGACGCCATACTCCTCACAGGATGGGCAGGGCTCGCTGACTTTCATGATGGCACGTATGTCACTTGGCTTTGTTTCCCTGATATTCCCCACAATCGTAGATTCCCAGTCTGGAGAGATAGGGCAAACACCAATGCTTCCATTAGCATGGATAGCGAATGTATCAATTCCGGAGCCGCACCTCAAATGCGAGGTTTTCCCTGTGAGCATTGTGTACGCGAGTGGCAAAAATGGGACGATTCCCTCAACTATTCCTTCATCCATCTTGGCCACCCACTCTGCAACCAATCTTGTAATTCCCGGATTGTAATAGTTCGCAACCCAGCTATTGAAATCACTCCAGTTATTCTCGGCATCCCATACAACATTGAGTTGCCAGTGGACATGGTCAAATGATGGATTCCTGAGACCCATCAAGTGATTGACGTCTCGGTAGATATCCGATTGTTGTGATACTGTCATTCTAGCTATGGTATCGCCCCGAAATCCGATTTTGTCAAGCCACCGTACATTCTGCAATACTTGCTGATAGACGCCTTTTGACCGGTATTCATCCGTAACAGCTTCTGTTCCGTCAATCGATACCAGGATCGTATGAAGTCGCTCGACATAATCTGGTGGAATCTGACTTAGGCGCAGTGCATTTGTTTGAAGCGTGAAACGTGCATCCGGAAACCTGTCCATCAGCTTGCAGATGAGGGGAATCCGAATCGTTGGTTCTCCTCCATAGAGCATTAACTGGACATTATCATCTTTTTCAAGGAACTCAGCCAGCTCGTCCAGCGAGTAATGCAATTCTGTTTCGGGCCCCCTCTCCTCACCCCCATGGCAGTAGCAGCAGTTCAAGTTGCATCTTCTTGTCAAGATGATGTGATAGTTCAAAGGTGGCCTGCTCCATGTTTCAGTGCGGCAGTCTTGTGTGTTCGCGTAAATAAAGAGAACTAGCGCGGCAAATGCGGTTCTCTGCTTCAGGACATACGTCTGCCTCACTCCACATTTGTGATGCAGAGATATGGTTTCAGTTCTAACGGGACCATCGTTCTTACATCTGAACTTTTTCTTTTCGGCACGAATAGGACATTCGGTGTGCTATCGACAAGCTTATGATTGCTCCGATACCAGTTCGCAACGGAGGTCCCACCATTGAGGAAATTGCCAGCTCTCATCCTTGTTGCGGCTCTGATTATGCTTTTCCCTGTTTCCGCAGGCACGGACACTATGCCGATCTCGACTGAGCCCTCTTACTCCACCTCTGCTGAAGGCATGCTGCCTGCCAAATCATATGTCTGGCAGGAAATAAACGGCCTCTGTGCATGGGCTGCTATTGCAATAGCTATGGAATATGCTGGTGTTGATTTGAACCTATACGATGTTCTTGCAGCAACATCAGTTGGTTTTTCTTTTGCATATTTCCACATCAATGATACAATATTGATGTTCCCTGGACCCTTGTACACGCAAGCTGAACCCGCGAAGTTCCTTGCCGACTTATATGAAGTCAACTTTACTGTCTACCTAGGCAGTGAGGTGCCCTACCTCGATGAAAACGTCCAGGTCTGGGAAAGTGAAGGTCTTACAGTTGGAGTGATCAATGGTGAGGATGAAGCCTTTGATCTGATGAGAAAGACTATCGACTCAGGTTTTCCGTTGCTAGTGAGCGTGGACCCAACATGGCTTCCTGCATCGGATTATGATATCCTGAGAGAGGCAGATTTGACTGGCGGCGGTCACGGAGTTCTCATCGTAGGATACAATGACACGTCGGGTATTGCCACGATTATAGACCCCGGTGTTGGTTCTTTCGGGGATGATTTCGGGTATCCAGAGGATGGGCGCGGTAACTACACCGAAATTACATACACTGCACTGAACAGTGCCTGGTCCAATCGGTATTACATTTCGAATACGTTCTTTCCCATCGGAGAAGCCGCTTCAAGCATTGATGATCAACTGGGCCCTCTCATTCGTGACAAACTGCTTGGTGTTGGAACGATTTACTCGCCACTCAGTGCAAATGCGTATTATGGGAAATTCGGAGAAGTCGCATTCCGAACCATGAGTACCGACATAACAGCTGCAGGGCTCAAATCCTACCTTAGTGTTTTTGATGGCATTGCAGATGAACAATTCTTCAAAGCGGCAGTCATCATGATCATCGGACTTGGCCTTGAGGCTCAGGTCACGTTGCAGTATCTATCCTATAGAACTGCTCTGGCTAGTCTACCTGCGTTGATGGCAGAGACTGATTTATCTGATTTCGTTGAAGCGGGGAGACGGGCTCTTCCTTACTTTGACCAACTTGATGACAATTCGACTCTTGTGTACCCAGCGAATATAACTAGAGCTACAGGATATGTAGCGACCACTTTCAAGGCTATTGCTGAGGCGTACAACTCCACCGGTGATATTGACGGAGCATTTGCTCCCTATGAGTCGGATCTGAACAATATGTCGGAAGCTCTCCTTGGCATCGCTGATTCTTGGCGCGATGCTGGCGAAGCGCTTGCAGTAATCTGGCCGAACGATATGCTTACTCAGTATGGCCCCGTGATCGCATTTGCGGGCGGTGGAGTCGTGGTGGCAATTACCCTGCTACTCTGGTGGATCAGGAAAAAACCCTCTCAGTAGAGCGTGGTTGAGACACTCAGTCTTCGCCCAGAAGCTCAAGCATCTGCTCTATTGTGTTGGTCGGAAGCTTGCAGCTAGAATCCACACAGACGTGTGCAGTGGCTCTTCCCCGCAGAGGCGAATGGAACTGTGTGAAAGGAGCGAGTCTTGTTAATGCCTTTGCCTGTATCTCTGTACCTCTGAGGAGAGTGACTTCTCTCGGCAGAAACCTCTGCCTTAACGCACGAATCATTGACTGAGTATCTTCACTCTCGGGGTTTCCTGCTATGACTATCTCGAATGACGGCCCCAAGATGAAGTCGAGGGCAACCAACATCATCGAATGGGCTGAATGCGTTTGACTAATCTCGTTGGAGAAGGCTTTGCCAATTGCATTGGCGTGCTCTTCGAACTCATCATCACCGAGCAGTTTCGCCAGTCTGACCAGGTTCAGCATAGCAATGGAGTTGCCAGAGGGCATTGCTCCGTCATATGCCTCCTTCCTTCTCGTAAGCAATTCCTCTGAGTAGGAGCCCGTGAAGAACAGACCTCCATTCTTGGTGTCCCAGAAATACCTCAGCATGTCTTTACTGAGTTCCCTCGCTTGTTCCAGATACATCGGATTGAACGTTGCCTCATACATGTCCAGAAGTCCCATTATTAGGTAGGCATAGTCGTCGAGGAATGCTCTGTAAGCGACTTCGCCATGAGCGTATCTGTGATACAGCTCCTTCCTGTTGAGAAGGGTTTGCAGCAGGAATGTCAATGCGTGTTCCGCTGTACTCACCATTTTGGCGTCATTCAGAGCTGCTCCCGCCTTTGCTAGTGCGGAAATCATGTATCCATTCCAATCTGTCAATACCTTTTCGTCCCTGTGTGGTCGAATCCTCTTCTCACGGACGTCGAAGAGCTTCTGCCTTCCTCTCTCAAGAAGCGTCTTTGTTGTCTTAGAGCCAGGGCTTGGCGATTCGGCAAGCTCACCTGACCTGCTGGTGACGTGGAGAATATTCAGACCGGTTTTCTCTCTCGTAGCCTCTTCCGTGAAGTTGCCCTCTGGCTTGACATTGTAGTATCTGAAAAAGACAGCGCTTTCTTCCTCGGTCAGGATGCTCTTAATCTCATACTGTGACCAGACGTAGAACTTGCCCTCAACGCCCTCGCTATCAGCATCTTCGGCTGAGTAGAACGCTCCTTCGGGACTCATCAAATCACGAGTGACATACTCATGGATTTCTCTGACTACCTTTGCGAAGAAGGGATTCTTCGAGGCTTGATACGCTTCCGTATAAGCAGTCATGAGACTTGCCTGATCATATAGCATCTTCTCAAAATGAGGAAGTAACCAATGCGAATCAGTTGAGTACCTGTGAAACCCATAGCCTATCTGGTCAAAGATGCCACCTTTCTTCATCTCTGTGAGTGTCTTCTCGACCATGTGAAGTGCCCGTGCATCACCTGTTCTCTTCCAGTAACGCAGTAATAGCAGTAGATTGTGAGGCGAGGGGAATTTTGGAGCGTTGCCGAATCCCCCATGTTTGTCATCGAATCTTTGCGACATTTCTGTGAATGTCGCCATGATATCATTCTCTGAAAGATCAGAGTTGCCCTTCTGGGCAGATGTATCTTGAAGCGCGTTTTCTATTCTCTTAGTCACTTCATCAATATTATTTCTATCCTCATTCCAGAGTTCAGCAATCCGTGGAATAAGGTCGAGCAGTCCGATTGTATTGTAACGGGTGGTCTTTGGAATATATGTCCCGGCAAAGAATGGCTTTTTGTCTGGAGTCATGATAATGGTCAAGGGCCAGCCACCGCGACCTGTCATCATCTGAGCTATTTGCATATATACACCATCAATATCTGGTCGTTCCTCACGGTCCACTTTGATATTGACGAATGTGCGATTCATAAGTTCCGCAACCTTCTCGTCCTCAAAGGACTCATGGGCCATGACATGACACCAATGGCAGGTGCTATACCCAACTGAGAGAAAGACTGGCTTCTGCTCGCTCCTAGCCTTCTCGAATGCCTCATCACTCCATGCATACCAATCTACGGGATTTTCCGCATGCTGCAATAGATATGGACTCCTCTCGCCAGCCAGTCTATTCCTCTCACGGTTCTTTTCGGGTGATGTCATTATCTGTCGTACTATGCAAAAACAGAGACGCTATTAACTATTGTTATGCATAAAGAGCCCATACGCGAAAACGAATTCTTATGAAGGCTCGATATACCAGTGAAATGGGTGTGGTTAGTGGATAGTGATGAGCATCAACAGACAACGAGCAAAGACAGTTTTGGGTTGCTGAAATCAAGAATCACGAGTGCAGCAGCACTTCTACTCCCTTTGCTTGCATCAATACCTCCTCTCGGTGTATGGGGCGGCTTGATGACAATTCCATTCTTGATGTATCTGCTGCTCATGATTGGGAGTCTTGGTAGTGTTGTACTCGAACCATTAGACATTTTCAACATAGCCGGATATTCAATCGGAATAATCCTCTTGCTCTATTCCATAGCTTATCTCTGGAAAAAGAAGGCAACAGGGCTAGTCACTACTGGTCCCTACAGCATTGTACGTCACCCTCAGTACTTCTCAATAATAGTCTTCACAGCAGTTATGACTTATCAGAGCGTGTGGATACTTCAGCACACCTTTGGCTTTGGGTGGCTGTCAGTTGAACAGACCAAAATCATGTGGTATATTATGCTATTCGCGTATGTGGTAATCGCGGATATTGAAGAGAAGCATCTGGAGAAAGTCTATGGGTATGAGTGGATTGATTACAGGAACAAGGTAGGTTTCTTGATTCCTTTCGTCAGATTCCGGTCGGGAGTTGGATTCCGATTGCGATTTCTAGAAGAGCTAGTCTGCATGCTAATTCCGATTGTTGCTCTGGATGCGCTTCTCCATTTGACTGCCTAGAAGCTGCAGGAAGGCAGCGACAGACTCATAACGCGCTTTCGCGCTCCATCATCTGATGAAAGTTGCAGTGACGGGCAAAGGTGGTGTCGGAAAGACCACCATAGCCGGAACACTGGCGAGACTCCTCGGACGTGACGGTCTGAGAATCCTAGCTGTCGATGCTGATCCAAACTACAACCTCTGGTCAGCAATAGGCATGGATGATACAATTGCCAGAAGAATACAACCTCTTCTTGAGAATGAGGAACTTGTCCGTCAGAAGACTGAGATGAAATGGGTCGAGGCTCTTGGCAACTTCTTCCAAATACACCCAAGCGTCAACGACTTGGCTGAGAACTTTGCTATCGCAGGCCCTGACAATGTCAGCCTTCTCGTGGCTGGCACAGTCAATATGGGGGGACAGGGCTGCATGTGCCCCTCAGCTGCCCTCCTCAAGGCACTCATCAACCATCTCAGTCTTGAGAGCAATGAAGCGTTCATCATGGATATGGACGCAGGCATTGAGAACTTGGGTCGAGGGACAACACGCGGCATGGACGCTCTTCTTGCAGTTGTTGAGCCAGGTCGGCGGTCGCTCGACACGCTCGAACGAATCAAAGGGCTTGCTTCAGACATTGGACTTGCACGTGTGTTCGCAGTCGGAAACAAGGTGACAGATGAGAGTGATGCTGGCTTCATCTCGGAAGCGCTGAAATCCTATAGGATTCCGTTGATTGGAATGGTTCCCTTTGACGAAACAGTGCGTGAGGCAGATCGACACGGAATTGCGCTCATCGACCTCAATGAAAACAGCCCAGCTGTTCAAGCAATCAAAGCCATAAAGTCTGAATTGGTAGGGAGGCTAGAGGAACTCCCGTCCAATACGTTTCTGAGTGAAGAATCATAGAGCAACGTATCGCTTCTTCTTTTCCTCAATCAGACCCCGCGAAAGAAGTGAGTTAACATGATGCTCGATCATCCACGTTTCAAACTGGAGGAACACGGGGTCGGTGAGGGAGGGATAGATGATAGGATTCAGGGTGATCTCCGGAACAGAACCTGCTCCATTCATAATTGCAGCCAGCACAAGGTCCTCACGTATCTCAATCTTTCGCTGGTATGATGCCAGTGCGGTCTTGTAGTCTTTAACGAGAGGACTGCCAAGATGCCCACTGATGAGGCCATCGTAGTCATTGTGCTGTAACCTCATAATGGAGTCTTGGAATTCAGGGATGGATGAATTAGGATGTCCGTAGTAAGGGCCGAACTCTGTAAGGTCTATGTCAGCTGCGAAGACGAGGTTCGGCTCTAGTATCTCAATGCACATATGGTCCGGAAGATGCCCTGGGGTATAGAGCATTCGAAGGGTGTGCTTACCAAGCGCAAACTTGTCGCCATCGCCAAGCTCTTCATCAATATGCCCCTCCTCCAGTGCACCAAACATCTTCGAGTTCACCAGTCTTTCCCAAAGCGGTCTGACAGGATTAGCCCTGTGAAATCCGAGGAACTCCTTCATTTTCTCCTTGTCGTTGAAGAGAGGTGCTGTGATTTCATTAGCTGCAATCCTACAGCGTGATAGTCTATTGAGCCGTGCTGCATGCGTAATGTGATCTGGATGTATATGACTCAGAATGACGGTCCCGATGTTGTTGAGTGCAAGATTCTTGGTCATCAGGAATGCTCTGAGGTCTTCAATTCCACAGCCCGGGTCTATAACGACAACCTCCTCATCAATGATTACTATTGAGTTGCATCTTGGAAACGATCCGCCGACAACGACATGAATGCCATCTGCTAACTCAACGTGAGTCATCAATCAACACCTCATTTGAAGTCAGTGAGAAATGGCTAGTGCACCCCAGGTTACAGACAAACTGCCATATCTCTACGAAGATTATGTTCCAGTTGGCCGGATCTTCATCTCTGCCTCGGCCCTTGCAGTCTGACGCCAAGTTCTGAAACTGCCCCACATAACCGGAAAAGCAACGGACAGCACCAAGATCATGAAGAGCATTATGATGACAAGTTCTGATTTGTTTGGCGAGCCAAGTGTGTCATTCCACCGCCCTAGCATCATGAGGAGCCCAAGTGGAATGAACGATAACATGAGCAACAAGAAGATAAGAAAAGCCCTGCGGGGCGAAGCTTGAATAATCCTGGCGAAAGCACCCAAATAGCGATGTTTCTGCCACCGCGACCCCTCGTGAACTATCCAGAATATCAAGAACACTATGAATGCGAGGAAAAACGGTATGATGGTAATCTCTAGCCACATAGTAGAGGCTCCTTCGGATTTTTCCCGACTGTATTCCCTATAAAGGCTGTGGTCTGCGATGCTCCTCAACGGAGCATTCAGGAGTCTGGTTCATCGAATGATGGTAGTTAGGCCGGAGCGCCAATGATGACAAGAAACGAATACAAGACAGAAGAATCAGCGAAATCACCGCGCCTTGTAGCGAAATTGGACGTCAAATGTGGCTTGCAGTTCCTTCAGAGTCGTCGCATCTTCTGGTTTCTTGTCATCTCGAATGCCAGTTATTCGGGCGAATCTCAAAGCCAATCCAGACTCGTATTTTGGACTCTCCTGAATTTCAGCTGCAAGGACTTCAACTATAATCTCAGGTTTCACCCTAACAAGACCTCGACTTCTTGAAAGCTCGATACGTTGGAGTCTGTCGGTCATCGCTTGAAACTCAACATCTGTCAATCCCTTGAATGTTTTGCCAACCATTGTGTACTTGTCTGTTTCTTCGTCGAGGACTGCGAGATGATAGTCTGAAAGCCATTTACTCCTTCTACCGTGCCCCCACTCGGCTGCGATAATCACCAAGTCCATTGTATCAAGTGTGTGCTTGATCTTTAGCCAGTGCTTTCCACGCACACCGGGTACATAGGGAGAGGAAACCATCTTGGCAACAAGCCCCTCGTGCCCGATCTCTTTACTTCGAAGAAAGAAGTCTTCTGCGACGCGAAGTCTATTCGTCACAACCCTCTCTGCAATCATCGAATCAGGTAGAGTACTTTCGAGTTGTTCTCTTCGTTTCCAGTATGGTTCATCGATGAGCATCTGCCCATTCAGCAGAAGGATGTCAAAGGCATAGAGAAGCAGCTTGACTTCCTGATTTGTTGTTTCAACATCTCTGGTTCTTCCGAATCTTTGCATGACCACTTGGAATGGATAGGGTTTGCCCGTCGGGTCAACAGCAACAACCTCGCCATCCAAGATGAAGCGACTAGCTCTGACTCTCTTGTTCACCTCCTGAACAATGTCAGGAAGGCTTTCAGTGACGTCATTCAGTCCTCTCGAAAAGATCCTTGTATTCCCTCCCTCTTTATGGATCTGCACGCGGGCACCATCGAATTTCATTTCGAAGGAGAGTTCGCCCCCTTGGCCAATCTCTAGGGCAGATTTCAAGTCACTGACCGGGCTCGCTAGCATTGGCTTGACAGCAGTCATGGGTTTGATATTGACCTGTTTGAGGCCCCGGTTTCCATATTCTGCTGCCAGATGTGCAACTCCGCCCAAATCGCCAGTGAAGTACCATGCTCTCCTTACATATTCTATGTCAACAGAAAATGCCTCTGCAATACACTCAACAAGCAAGCCATGAGAGAGACCTGTTCTCATATCATTGAGAATGAGCGCAACGATGTAGCGCATCTCCCTCGGTGCAGCTTCTCCAAGAAGCGCAGATATCAGCGACTGTTTCTCTTTCATCGAGCCCTTTCCTGCAGCAAGAGCAATCTTTGTGAATCTATCGCTGACCGATTCTACTGTGAGTGGCTCCTGGAAGAGCACTGATTGCCTAGTATGAGCCTTTGACTCCATCAACGCCGCAATTGCTTCTCCTGTGTCGCCTTCATAGAACTTGCTGAATTCACCATCCCTGAAATCAATGACATTGTGGAGAGCTCCAATAAGACCACTCCATGACACATTCAGGGTGCGTTGATCATTCTCAGGAAAGATTCTTCCCGCTAGGAAGAGCGCTGCTTCACATACTTCAGATAGCTCAGCTTCTTTCAATAGTCTGGCGACTAGACTGATTTTCTCTTTCCGCTTGGTCGTCTTGCTTACTGCATCCAAGGTTGTCGCTAGACTCAGGAATCTCATAGGTGTTTCCGTCTTTACGCGTTTTGATTATTCGGCTGTCCTGGATAGGGTTCCATCGTTGGCACTACGCATTACATCGTTCGTTATAGATATAACACCCAGTTACAGTTATTCCCCAAGGTCGATTATTGATGGGTAGTATCTGGTTCAGCAAGAAGACTTTTCTCTACTTTGGTGGAGCTCTGGTCATAATCCTGGGCGGTCTAATTGTAGTACTGGCTCCCTATCACTATGTGAATTTCTCAGTCATACAAAACGACCAAAGAACTTTCGAGGTGTATGGCGAGGCGAACTACTACCCTCAATTTGAGGTTTCCGTTTCTTTGCGACCAAGCAATCAGACAACCATATACTTGGATATGTCAATCGTCAATAATATGACACTCGAAGTTATTCTTGTCAACATGACTCTCACTGAAGAGAATCAGATCATTGGACCTGGGCAAGCCATCTTCTATGAAGAGAGTCTGCTAATTGACATTGCCACTGGTAACTACACACTGACAGTGGACCGTGTTGCAGGTGCAACACGTTTTGATCTTGGTCTAAATCAGGCAAGCAACTCACGTCTATTCATTGTTGTAGGCGGCATGCTGAACATACTTGGAATTATTATGGTCATAGGTGGTTACTGTCTTCCAGGAACCCTCTTCCCCTCAGATAGTGACACTATCATTTCATGGGGATATGAAGAAGAGAAGACTGGGGAACCGCAACAATAAAGATTGCATGCATCAGTTGGTCAGAACGCCTGGGACTCGTGTTTTGTAGTCATGCATTTTAATCCAGACTTAGTGTTACGCTGGAATGACGTTGGTTGTACACAGGCTCTTGTTCATCTTGTACTTCGGACTATCGTTGAGGACTATGGAGAACGACGAGATGAAATGGTTGCTCAAAGGAAAGATTGTCTGTGACTTCAGAGGCTTTCCACTTGGACGTGTAAGGAAGATTTGGTTCGACGAGAGCAGCGGGCCAATGGTAATAATCGAAAAAAGTGGATCCTTGGAGGACAAGACGCATTCTTGGGAAGCCATTCCATTGCGGGCAGTGGACTCCGTATCCGAGCATGTCCGGTTGAAGCCACCAGTTTTTGCAGAGTGAGATTCCATCACTTCTCTAATGGAGGCATAATAATGCAACAGAGAATTAACCTCAACCTTGAGGTTCGCCAGGAACAAATAGTGCCTATTGATGGACCTGCCCCGCTGAGAATTGACGTATTCACAAGCGAGTATTGTGCGTTCTGTGGAGAAGCTCTTCAGGCAGCGAAGTCAGCTGCATGTCGCCTTGCCTATCTCACGAATTCTGTCGAAGTGAGAGAAAGGCCTGTTGATAACCAGCCGGGGCTTATAGAGAAGATGAATATCATAGCACTCCCTATGATTCAAGTTGGGCGTTCAAGAGTGATTGGACTCCCTAGCCCAGAGGATATTGAACGTCTTGTACACGAAAGCGTACTGACTGGGTAGGGTCTGACCTGAACAGATGATCATGAGAAGCTAACGCCCAATATCACCCAGGCATTCTCCCTCATGACCAATCTCCGTGTTTCAATATTCAAATCAATCAGGTTCAGAGCTGCCATCATGTCCGGATACTGACTATGGAAGCCAGAGCCAAATACGAGCTTTCGCACACCAATATCTTGAACAATCGCGTCGAGAAAGACTCTAAGGGGAGATTCTACAAGCTTTGAAAATGTGGTTGAAAGCTCTAGCCATAGATTCGATCGAGATATCAGAGGAATGAGTTGTGGAAAACCAAAGAGTCCTCCCATACTCAACACAACGAATTTGCCTTCGGGGTACACTGTTGTGATTGAATCCAGGAAGGATATTGTTTCGCTGGTCAGTTCGTTGCTCTGAAGGTAAACGGGAATGTCCTTTGCAGCAGCTGCATGTACCAATGCAAGAGCTGCCGGATCGAAGGGGTAGTAAGTGTCGTCACTGAGAATCAGAGCCTTGCATCCCTGATCGACGTATTCTTTTAGCTGTTGTTTTGCCCTGTCCATTGGTCTTGGAATAATAGAACACGCAGAAAACAGCCTGTCTGGGTAGATATCGGCAGCCTTGATGTAGAGGCTTGTGGGTACTCTCGGCTCATTTGGTACGAGCACTGATTTGTCGATTCCAAAGGTGTCCATTCGTGATATTAGCATGTCCACTTCTTCAACGAGATTCTCTGAGTTGACAGACAGAACCTCATTTGGACTTGTCCCCAAGTGCGTGTGTATGTCAGTAGTCATCGGACACCATCAAATAAACCATGCATATAGTCCTTTTCAGTAAATGTATGATATGTCCATGTGGCCAGCAGTACCTCTATATGCAGTCCTACGCCTCCGTGTTTGACTGATATTGACCGAAGAGAGTGAGAAACGCTTTGCCACACTGGAGAGAAGGCTTCGCAACATTGCGGGTGCTATCCAGCAGGACAAGTATATGCTAATGGAGTACCTTGGACCTGTTGTAGATGGTTGTCGAGCGGCCCTGAACACCAGCCTTGAAGAGGCAAGACATCTCGATGAGCTATCCGATGAGAGATTCGAAGAATACATGCAGACGACAATGGAGTCCTTCAAGAATCTGACCATATGTTTCCGAGCAGCTGACATTGATGAGATTGCATCGCTCGTCTTCGACAATGGGAAGCCAGAAGTATTCGATGAATGTATCGAGCCCGACGTTGAGATTGTCGCCACACTTGACACGCTACTTCAACTTCTTGATACTGACTCAAGGATAGTGCCATCCGAGAAACTTGGCACTGATTTTCAGATAAGAGGCGATGACTCTCTTGATGTAGCCCAAGGTCTTGGCCTATTGTGCTACCCGTCACTTCTTCGCGTCGCTCAGTCTGGAATTGATCCTTCTTCGCTGCTATCAGAAGATGCAGACTCAGTGATTATGGCTGCCGCTTCAGACCTTGTTATCAAGATGATTCGCAAATGGATTGATCTTCAGATGAGCGGCATCACTCGCTAGTTGATTCCATCACAGTGAATGATATGGAAAAACCAATTCCTCCACTCTGCGAAGGGTTCTCTCAAGGTCCAATGATACCTCCTCCCGCGAGAAGTACATCTGAACAATTTCGTCCTCGTCTCTCATCGTTTTCGGGCATCCCTCAAATCCCATTGTGTTACAGATGTCGATGAACTCCTCTGGTACGTCCTTCGGTATCTTCTCATCAAGCATAATCGAAAGGAACAATGTCCAAAGGCGAGCTACATTTGCGGGATGGTACCCTCCACCTCCGACAGCAAGCCAGCCTAGGGGACAGATGTCAGAAGCCAGGTCTCTCAAGCCTCGGAGAACCGTCTCGTATCCATAAGTTGTATAAGCCAGATGTGCTAGGGGGTCCATATAGTGACCATCCACACCCAGCTGCGTTGCCAGCAAGTCGGGTTTGTAAGCCTGAAAGAGCGGTACTACTATTTCTTTGTAAATCTTGATGAGTTCGGGGCTTGCAGCTCCGGGCATTAGTGGTACATTTACTGAGTAGCCAGTCCCCTCTGCTCCTCCAGTTTCATACACGAATCCAGTGCCGGGAAAAAGGGTCTTTCCTGTTTGATGGATTGAAATCGTCAAAACGTTCTTGTCGCGATAGAATGCATTTTGAACCCCATCGCCATGGTGTGCATCAAAATCAAAATACAAGCATCGGATGCTATCGCCTTTCTTCTTCTTAAGATAGTTAATCGCGATGGCAATGTCATTGAAGATACAGAATCCCGATGCGGCACTTCGCTGTGCATGATGAAGCCCTCCTGATATGGAGAATGCATTGGACGCTCCATTAATGATTCTCTTCATTGCATCGAGCGTCGCGCCCACATATCTCGCTCCTGTTTCATAGATTTCGGGGAATACAGGGTTATCCGGAGTACCTAGACCGTGCTCCGGATCTGAGCCAAGAGATGCACCACACCGTTGCACAGCATCTATGTACTCGGATGAATGAAAGAGCTCAAGGTCAGCTCTAGAGGCCGGCTCAGGTTCCAGTTGATCCACTTTTCTGATGAGTCCCAGTTGTTCGGAGAGAATATGAGTGAGCTTCAGTCTCTCCGGTCTCAACGGATGGTCCATGCCCAATTCATATCCGAGCAGCGCATCAGAATAGGGGTAGACAAGTTTGTGTCGCATTGCATCGTGATTTAGCAAGATGGCCTACATTAGCCTTTCTAAAGATGAATGTCCAATTGCACCACAATTGAGTTGTACGGATTCGATGCTTCTGGTTTTCATGCGAACTCTCGGACTATTACGCCAATCACAACGCCGAGAATGCTAGCGACCACGACTAAGATGAAGGCCCCTACTGCAAATGCAATGCCACTGATTATGAAGTCAGTGATTCCCAATTCCGGAAGCAGCATTCCGGGAGAAGCCAGGAAGATCACGTAGAAGACTATGAAGAATATTGCGCTAAGAAATGCACTAACTAACGCTGGACCTGTTTCTGATACTGCGAGGCCAATGGGTATCGCAGCTAATGCCGGCAAGAAGAACATGTATGTCGCACTTGTTTCGACTGCGCTAACTATAACGAAGGAGTAAATTGCAGTATCAATTAGACCTGTAAGCATCGGCATCAATAGTATGAGGAGAAAGTCTCGATGCTTTTCATACATCGGGATTCCAAGGAGTCTGACAACAGGCTGGGGGCGTTTGCCATCTGTTTTCCTGAATTCTTGTTCGGGTTGAGGAAGTGGTCTAAAGAGCCCTTTCTTCTCCTCCTTCTCTTCCACATCCTGTGGTTCGACTCGATACTTCTCTTCGTCTGCCATCTTGGACACTTAAGCCCTAGTCAATGCAGGACTGGAATAAAGCCTTCGCATCACGCAAGTGCCATGCCTGACTGAGCCTCTGCAAACGAACCGTAAGTGCTATTTGCATTCTTGCCTACACCTCAGTCACGTTCGGAGGCAGACCGATGGCTCACGACAGACTCTTTGGCCTAGACGAATCGGATTATGAAGAAACTGAAACATCACTAACGCGTCGGAGAAAGATCGAACACATCGAGATATGTCTTGCTGAGGATGTTCAGTGTCGCAGGTCAACTATGTTCGAGGACATCGATCTCGTCCACAATGCACTGCCCGAGATAGACAAGAGCAAGATCGACCTGACATCCAACTTCTTTGGGCTCAGAGCTTCTGCTCCGCTCGTCATTGCAGGAATGACAGGGGGCCATCCAAAGGCTCTCAGCATAAATGAACGTCTAGCAACAGCTGCAGAGGAACTGGGTCTGCCAATAGGAGTTGGCAGTCAGAGGGCTGCACTTGAAGATCCATCGCTGGTTGACACTTACAAGGTTGTTCGTGAGAATGCCCCATCGGTTCCTCTAATCGCTAACATCGGAGCAACGCACGTGGATTTGGCTGTTGATGCTGTATCGATGATTGAGGCTGATATTCTTGCAGTTCATCTTAATCCGCTTCAGGAAGCAGTCCAACCTGAAGGTGAATGCAATTCTGAAGGCGTACTGGAGAACATAGCCGCAATTGTCGATTCTGTGGATGTTCCCGTGATTGTTAAGGAGACAGGGGCTGGCATATCTTCGGATGTTGCCTCTAGCCTTGAGGAGATTGGAGTGGACGGCGTCGATGTCGGAGGCGTGGGTGGCACAAGCTGGGCTGCAGTAGAATACTTCCGCGCGCTCAAGGATGATGATGATGTGAAAGCTCAACTGGGCCTTCAATTCTGGGACTGGGGAATCCCAACAGCCCTGAGTATCATTATGGTTCTCGATTCGACTGAACTTGATGTGATTGCAACAGGTGGTGTCAGAACAGGTCTTGACATTGCCAAGGCATTGAGTCTAGGAGCCATCGCCGCAGGCGTTGCACACCCACTCCTACGGCCGGCGACATTTGGCTCCAGTCTTGATGTGGTTGTCGAGCTAGAGCGTATGCTTGAAGGTCTCAGAGTGGCAATGTACCTGACAGGGTGTTCAAGCGTAACAGACTTCTCATCCAGACAATTGATAATAAAGGGACGGCTAGTTGAAGCACTGCAATCTCTCGATATTGATTACAAGAAGGTGGCAGGCGGAACCTAGCAAGCACCTATGCTCTGCAGGAATTTGGTCCTCTTCCTGATGCCATTCAGCATCTGGACTGCTTCTTCAATGGTATCCGCAACTGGAACGCCATTCAGCTCAAATCCCCTGATAATGACCTCGTACTTCTCTAGGTCTGGGACATAGGCTACTACAGGTTTCGCTTGTTGTTTTGACACGTTGGCAACTCTCGCGCCAATCTGAAGAGAAATACCAGGCGCATACGGAAGCAACAGCAAGAGACCTGCGTCTATCTTTTCAATCTTGAGCATCCTGTCCAAAACTCTTTCGAAGTCGATATCTGAAGCACTTCCGGTGAGATCACATGGATTTCTAAACGACGCGATGCTCTGATAGGCGGGTGTCATTACTTCTCGCATCAGACTTTGCTCTTCTGCAGAAAACTGTGGGAATTCAAGCCCATAGGGAGAGGCTTCATCACTAGCTATGACCCCGTGGCCGCCGCTCACAGATAGCGCTCCGATTCTACTACTCTTCATATGTTTGGGTTCGAATGAGAAGACTTTTGCGTACGCCATCAGTTCATCTTCATCCCTTGCATGGATCAATCCATACTGCTGAAATGCAGCTCCTGCAACAGCTTGGTCTCCGGCCAGGGAGGAAGTGTGGCTTTGAGTAGCTCTGTGACCGGCTTCTGACTCTCCGCCCTTCAAAACGATTACTGGTTTTTCAACCACTATCTTTCTACAGGCTTTAACAAACCGGCGTCCGTCTCCTTCTCCGAATCCCTCCAAATAGCAAACGATGACATTCACGTCATCATCGTTGCCAAAGTATTCAATGAAGTCGGTTACCTTGGTCTGAGCTTCATTTCCGATAGAAACTGCCGCTGCAATACCGACTCTTCTTGCTGCGAACTCCTCTAGCCTCTCAACGAGCCAACCCCCGCTCTGTGAGATAATCACGGCGTGCCCCTTTCGAGGTCGAGCAACACGTTCTGAAGGGAGGAAGAATGTATCCAACACATCTGGGACATAGACCCCGATGCAGTTTGGCCCGACCATGGAGATACGGTATTCATCTGCAATCCCCACAATCTTTGACTGCAGATCTACTCCATCTCCTCCAATCTCTGCAAAACCGCCAGAAACCACGATGACTGCTTTGATGCCTTTCTCGCCGCATTCTATCAGTGTCTTTGGCACATACTCTGCGGGAATAGAAATGACAGCGAGATCGATCTCACCTGGGGCTTCCGTGATTGACTTGTAAACCTCAACTCCTTCTACAAGACCCCCCTTCGGATTAATTGGATATGTGCGGATACCGTTTTCGAAGGCTAGTTTTCTAAAGATGACATTGCCAGGCGAGAAGGGATTTGACGTTGACACTCCCACAACAGCTGTCGTTTTCGGGTTCAGCATAGTCCTTATGCCGGTCATATCTCTCCCTCGTGTATATCAAATCTAGGTGCAGTATTGCTTATATGAGCTGTGCATTCAAGCCATCAGAACTCATCATTTTCGTGTCTATGGCTTCATTTGCGTGAACATCTCTTGAAGTCGAGCCTCGGCCAGAATTGCATGCTGGAGCTTGCATAGCATCTTGGTAACCTCAGCGTAGATGACTCTTCTCGGTTCGTCCGTTGCAGATTCAGCATTATGAAGAGCCTCCTCGCATTCTTGATTCAGTCTCTTAATCAGCCGTTTCTCAAGTTCAGGGCCACCCCATCCGAATCCATCAAATGCAGTTTGTGCTTCTAGAATCTTCTCCTTGGCATCCACCTTGTCCTCTTTCAAGACCCCCTCAACGCCGGCGAAATACTTGGCTACTGCTCGTTCAATTCTCTCAACCTCAGAGCTGCTGACATAGCTCTCCTGTTCACGATTCTTCATGAGTTCCTGCAACAGTCTAGCTCCTGGCGCCTCTGTCAATAATCCCTTTATGATTTTCGCCAAGATTCGGGACGGTAGCTCAATAACATCCCCCAAGTAAGGTGAATCCGACTTGTACTTGTGGATCTCCCTTAAGACCTCCAACCAGAAAGTTGGCAGAAGGACGTGCTCTCTCTGACTGTATTGTTGAATCAGGCGTTGAGTCTGCCCAATGAGACCAAACATATCATCTTCCACATCGACCTTTTTGTATGCCTCTAGGGGCTTCATAGGTACTTGTACTGCGGGTGGAACTAGCTCGGTTTCAGTACCCTGTGGCTGAGTTGGCTTAAGCTGCTCAGCGCGACTTGTTTCGTGTCCTGAATCAAGGAGGGACAAAATCTCGCGTGCCGGGGTTATCTCTGCCTCCTTTGCCTTACTGGATAGCTTTGGTAATAGACTTTCAATCTGGGCAAGACGTTTGACGATTAGACTGAGAATGTTCTGAGTTGAAGGAGGAACGCCCTTCATTGTTGTGGCTTCTTCCATCCATTTTCTTGTTCTCAGCAGTCCCTGTGTGAGAGAATCAACTCTATCCGGATCTACGACCTCCTCAACCTGGATGCTGAGGAGGAAGTGGATCAATGTGGAGTTCAGCGTCACAATGAGCAGCAATCTGTCAATCAGGTCCGCGGAATGGAAAGAAGCCTCATCCGACAACTACACACACTCCACTACTCTATTGATTCTCCGGGACTCATGTAGTAGCTAAACAGCTCACGGAAGTCATTTATTGCGTCAACCAGCTCTTTTCTTGATGTTCCTTTGGACCGCATGAACCAGCCTTGTTTCAATGGCGATGCGCCACTGTGCAAGTTCACCAGCTGCGTGGCTTCATTGATGATAGTGACTAGTTCTGGTATCTTCGGAAGACCGAGAAGAAGGAGCAAGTTTGTCTTTGCATCAGGAACGTGGTATTGCACATAACATGGTGTTATTGCGGCTCCTGGCGCGATGAATTTCTCCAGTGCTTCTTTGAGGTGCATCCCATACTCAGCTTTGGCAATATGGGTCGGACCAGACATCACATAGTATACACTCTCTGCGTTTGGCTCCTCCCCGACATCTGCATAGCTGCATTCCTTCACTGCATAGTCAATCATCGTTCGAAGTTGTTTTGGCATACT
>Ga0153915_10000507_pt1 | contig 36056 bp, 39 predicted proteins | sample Opewatmetagenome_2_FD_107003 | JGI IMG/M metagenome (GOLD analysis project Ga0153915, IMG submission 107003) | Freshwater wetland microbial communities from Ohio, USA - Open water 3 Core 3 Depth 3 metaG | ecosystem: Environmental > Aquatic > Freshwater > Wetlands | place: USA: Ohio, Lake Erie... | reverse complement strand
TGGTGATAGCGGCCATAGCTGTCGGGAAACACCTGGTCTCATTCCGAACCCAGCAGTTAAGCTGACACACGTAGTATGCTGTACTGAGGTACGCGAGTCCCCGGGAACCATACCAAGCTGCTATCACTTTCCTATCTCTACACGGTCTTCTTGTAACGTTTCAGTAAAGAGCGGAGGCTCTCCCGAAAAATGTCATACTGCCATCACGGGCAGCATCAGGTTCACGACCTGGATGATATGTCGGAGATGTGTGTAAACACATCGACGAGGAGAAGAACTGCACAGCAGGTCTTCGATTTTGGAGAGGTTCATCAGAACCTCGACAAAGAGAAGATTGCGGAGCAATCTTCGAATTAATTCAGTTACGACATCGTGGTGACAGCGGCCATAACTGTCGGGACCAACAGGCTGCCGTATCCGATAATTTCTTCTCATTATATTCCGATACACGCCCCTATGGCGCAACCGCTCATCCTTGTCACGGGCTCCACGGACGGTATCGGGAAAGCCACCGCAACCGAACTGGCTGCCGGGGGGGCTGAGGTGATCCTCCACGGGAAGAATGAAAAGAAGGCGAGACGGGTGCAGCGGGAACTGGAAGAAAAAACCGGGGCCGGCCGCCCTGATCTCGTCATCGCCGACTTTTCCCGGCAGGACCAGATCCGCGGAATGGCAGCGGACCTTGCATCACGCTATTCCCGTCTCGATGTCCTCGTCAATGACGCGGGGATCTACCAGAAGGCCCGGCATGTGACGATGGACGGGATCGAGATGACGTTTGCCGTGAACTACCTCGGCCCTTTTCTCTTGACAAACCTGTTGCTCCCGCTGCTCCTGAAGGGTCACGGGGCCCGCATCGTCACCGTTGCTTCCAGCGCCCACTTTGACGTAGACAGGATCGACTGGGACAACCTGCCGCAGGAACGCCGGTACGATCCGTGGGGCGCCTACTCGCTCTCGAAGTTTGCTGATGTGACCTTCACGTACACCCTGGCCCGGAACCTCGAAGGGACCGGGGTTACGGCAAACTGCCTGCATCCCGGTGTCGTCAATACGAAACTTTCCCGTTCCGCGGCTCCCGGCATCTCTACCATCACGTCGGAAGAGGGGGCGCAGACCCCGGTCTTCCTCGCCCGTTCCCCGGATGTGGCCGGGGTATCGGGCCGGTACTTCGATGAGCGGCGCCCGGTCCGGTCTTCGGACCTGTCGTACGACCGTACTATACAGCAACGGCTCTGGAGGATCGCAGAGGATCTGACCGGGATCTCCGGGAAACAACCAGGTGCGAAGCCGGCGTGACTATAAAAAAATAGATGACAGGGTCATCCGTTCAAAAAAGATCTTCATGCCGCTTCCAGATTACAATTCCCGCTGCCACGACGATCGCCATGGGCAGAGCGTACTGGAGTGGGGCAGGCTGGGTTGTCTGCCGGGCCGGGGCGATCATTGAGGCTGTTGTGGCGATTGCGGTTGTTGCCCGGGGTGTCGGATTTCCTGCATCAGTGACTTGGGACGGGATTGGTGTCGAAGGGATCGTTGTTGGAACGGTTGTCAGAAATGATGAGTTTGTTCCAATTGCATACAGGTTCTTATCTTCATTCCCAACATAGACAATACCGTTTGCCACTGCCGGGGATGAATACACCCAACCTCCCGTAACGAACCTCCACATCTCTTTACCTGTCATGGCATCAATGGCATACAGGTTTTTATCTTCACTTCCGATATAGACAATCCCGTTTGCTACTGCCGGGTCTGAACCCTCAGAATTTCCTGCAGCGAACCTCCACATCTCTTTACCTGTCAGTGCATCGACAGCGTACAGATTTTTATCCCTGCTCCCAAAATAGATGATACCGTTCGACACCGCCGGAGATGAAATCACCCGATCGCCCGCCGTGAACCTCCACCTCTCTTTTCCTGTCAGTGCATCGATCGCATACAGATTATTATCTCCGCTCCCGACATAGACAATACCGTTTGCTACTGCCGGAGAGGAATATACCCAGTTTCCTGTAACAAATCTCCACTTCTCTTTACCCGTCACCGCATCGATGGCATACAGGTTTTTATCTTTACACCCTACATAGACAATACCGTTTGCCACTGCCGGAGAGGAATCCACATAATCACCCGTAGCGAACCTCCATTTCTCCTTTCCTGTCACAGCATCGATGGCATACAGGCTGTTATTTACACTCCCTACATAGACGATGCCGTTCGCCACTGTTGCTGATGAATACACCCAGCCTCCTGTAGCGAACCTCCACATCTCTTTACCTGTCATGGCATCAATGGCATACAGGTTTTTATCTTCACTTCCGACATAGACAACACCATTCGCCACTGCCGGGGATGGCGTCACCCGATCTCTCGCAGCGAATCTCCATCTCTCTTTCCCTGTCACAGCATCGATGGCGTACAAGTTTTTATCTTCACTTCCGACATAGACAACACCATTCGCCACTGTCGGGGAGGAAACCACGAGATCTCCCGTAGTGAACCGCCATAGTCCGGTATTCCCCGGTTCGATACCCCCGTTATCATAAACTCCGGTATGCTCCGGGTTGGCCCGGAACATTGCATCTTCCGCTGAAACGGGAACAACGGAAATAAAGAAAAGAGGAACGATCAGGAATAGTAGTAAAAATAAGAAATGCCCTGGACAAGGATTACTGAATCCTCTCCCGGAACGGGGCATGTCTTGGTTTGCCATTACTTTTCACCTTGTTCTTTGATCTTACGTCTTTCTCAGGGTTTCAACAAAGCCTCATTTTAAAAAAATGATCGTAATGCCTTTTCCATATCCCCGAGCAGACCGTACTGGGCAGGGGCGGTTGCAACATCTGTTGCCTGCGGCGTCTGACTTCCTGCATCAGTGACCTGGAACGGGATCTCTGTATAGGTGTCATCACCCGTATCGGGGTCACTGAACGCAGCAACGAGTGCGTCTGCCGCATCGCTGCCCTGCAGGCTTCCCGGGCCGGAGATCCTGAAGAGGTTCGTACCGTCGTTAAATTGCAGGCTGCGGACGTAATCTCCGCTGGCATCGATGTCGAACTGGTTGTTCTGCATCGGGTGCTGGACAATCACGAAGTACTGGCCGCTTTCAAGGTGACTGGTGACCTCCCGGGGGACTACATACTTGTACGAAGCATCAGAGTTGACGGATTCAATTGCCTTGGAGTAGTAGTTCTTACCGAGGATCCAGACCTGGACCGTTTCGGGATCTCCTTCCGCAAATCCGGAGACAGTAAAAGGCAGTCCCTGTGAAATTGATGAGGGGGTGATCTCAGCAGTTATGAAGGGTTTTTTCAGGATAACCCCGACATTGGCGGCGTCGGGACCCAGCTGGTCACTTGCTTTTGGCTGGCTCACGGCAAAGATGATATACGTCCCGGCATCCACCGGGAGATTGGTGGTGTAAAAGGCATATTCCCAGGTCTTATCCGGTTTAGTTTTCACGGTGGTGAATGAATCCGGATCCCCGCTGATTACATTCTGCAGGGGAGAGGTAAGTTTTCCCCCGCTGGTGGGGATGCCGGGGCCGTTCTTGAAGGTGCCGGGTCCGGTGATGAAGAGGTACGTGGTATCCGAATCATAATTATGGCCACTGAGAACCACTTTTTCTCCCAGGTAATATGACTGATCTCCTTGTGCGGCAATGGTAACTCCCGTGGCTGCGGATGCACCGGATACCGGTCCTGCATCAGTGACCTGGAAGGGGATCAGGGTATACGTGTCATTGGTCAACGTCTTATCGTTTGCCTCCTGATCGCTGACTGCGGCAATGAGTGCGTCTGCCGCATCGCTGCCCTGCAGGCTTCCCGGGCCGGTGAGCTTGAAGAGATTCGTGCCATTGTCCAGTTTCAGGTTGCGGACATAATCCCCGCTGACAACGAAGTCGAACTGGTTGTCTGCCATCGGGTGCTGGACAATCACGAAGCACTGGTCGCCTGCAAGGCGACTGGTGACCTCCTGGGTGACTTCGTACTTGAACGAGTCATCATCAGAATTGACGGATACCGTTGAGTTTGAATAATAGTCCTTACCGAGGATCCAGACCTGGACACCAGGTGGGATTCCTTCCGCAACTCCCGAAACCGTAAAAGGCTGTCCTTGTGAAACTGGTGATGGGGAGATCCCTGCGGTTATGTAGGGTTTTTTGTATATTATGCCGACAGTACCGTATGTTGTCAGATCGTTGAACTGGTCTTTGGATTCGGGCTTAGTCACTGCATAAATCGTATACGTCCCGGCATCCAGTCTGACATCAGATGTATACCAGGTATATTCCCAGGTTTTATCCGGTTTGGTTTTTACCAGGGTGAATGAACCGGGATTCCCGCTGACCGTATTTTGATTTGGCGAAGCAAGTTTTCCCCCGCCTTCGGCAAGGTTGGGTCCGGTTATGAAGAGGTACGTGAAATCTGAATCGGTATTCATCCCGCTGAAGACCACTTTTTCCCCCATATAATAGGACTGATCGCCTTTTGCCACGATAGTGACGAACGGCTTCTCCGCAGATACGGGAGACAGCGACAATACGACAGCACCTGCCATAATGAGCAGCAGGATTATTTTCCAGGACCCGTACGGGTTGTTGCTGGTTTGTTTGGACATATGTAAATGTATAGACATTTACAATATAAAATCATTTTCTTTGTTTTCAGGCAACATCATCTCACCGGGATTACCTCCCAAGTGTGGATCGAAAAAAGTTATGCGTGAGGTTCTGGTCCCGGAGATCCGGGCATCTGCCTGCTCTTTGCGGAGGTGTAAAGATGGAGCGCAGCGATCCCTCCGACGGTTGCCACGACAAACGCAAAGGTTACAAGTGCGAGATTATAGAGGAGGGCCAGAGCAATCCAGGTAACGGTGGGATGGAACATCACCGTCTCGTAGGGTGACACGATCCCGGATACCGCCTGGACAAGAAGGTACGTAAGAAATACACCGAAGACGACAACGCCAAGGAATGCGGCGCAGGTAGCGATCTCGGCCCAGCTCTTTTTCATCAGGGCAAACGATCCCGCAACTGCCTCCCTGAGGGTCTTCTGCTCGAGTACGATGAGGGGCACGACAAATGGGGTCAGGACGAAGAGGAGCAGGTTGATCACAAGGAAGTTCATCGCCTCCAGAACCCCGAACGGATAGATCAATAACAGCAGGGATCGTCCCCCGTAGCCCGGAAGTTCGGTTAACATGGCCCAGTCGAGCGTCCAGTTGAAGGGGAACTGGTTAATCGTGCTGTCAAAGAAATAAGGCCCGAAGGTATTGAACCGGAAATCAGGTGGCAACCCGGTGAATACATAACACCAGATGCGGAAGAGCAGTATGCCTGCGAGTGCCAGGACAAGCGACCACAGGAAGATTGGTTTCCAGTATTTTTTTGCCCCGGCAAGTCCTTTTGAGAACGATGCAGAACCTCCTTTCTTTGACGAGAGGCTCAGGACAAGGCCCGCCAGCAGGAGCAGCAGGCAGAACACTGTGATAAACTCCAGGAAAAAGTCTAGGACATAACTTACGATGATATCCGGTTGCAGGATCCTGTCGAGGTAGCGGAGTGCTGCCTGGCCGATGGCATTTCCCGCCAGCACAAGCCCGGCAAGGAGCGTAAACCAGAGGAGCTGTCGGTTCTGCGCCAGCGTTTTCGTGCCTGACAGGGCTGCCCCGATCCCCCGGCGAATAGTGCCCGATCCGCCGCCCCCGCCATCCGGGAGTCCCTCCCAGGCAGATCCCATCGGGATACCGATACCCGTCTGCAGTGCATGTACTGCCGGTGGCTTCCGGCACAGGCCAAACCAGTGTTCGGCAATTTCAGATACGAGGTTCATTCCCGATCCTCCCTGACCTTTGCAAGCAGTTCCTCAGCCATCTTTGTCGGGTCCTGAGTCTTTTCGAGTTTTATCCCCAGCTCGGTTGCGAAGTCCCAGATGAACTCGATGCATTTTGTGAATTCATTGCAGGAGATGCAGTCGCCGTCGTGCTCGTACCAGACCTGCATGCCGTGCTTCTCCGAGACGAAAATATATGCATTGGTCTGGAACGGGATGGACCGCCCGAACAGGACGCCCCGCTCCACATCGATCTTCTCGATCTGGATCCGGTTTGCCTGCGCCATCTCCCGGAGCGAGGTCTCGATCTTCTCGTTCATCGCGAGGAGTGCCTGGGAAACTCCCTGCCGGGTAATGCCGAGCTCGTTTGCAATAGAGACATTCGACATCCCGCTGCGTCGCATCTTCCAGAACCCGAACTGTTTTTCGTTCATTGGCAGGAACATATGTAAATGTATTGACATTTACAATATAAAAACATTGGGGACAGCGGACCGGGTTTTCCCGGCAGGTGAAAAAAAGGGAGAGAAATGGATTGCCTGCCGCCTGCTCTACACGACCATTCCTGAAAGCAGACCGGTAATCACGGACGAGGCAAACCGGGACGGGGAAGACAAGGCCTGCTGTTGTACCGGTGCGGTTGTGACCGGTTGTGTCTGTTTTGGAGCGTGTCCGGTCTCATCCACCGTAAAAACTGCCATTGTATAGGTGTCCCTTTCATAGTAGGTCTCATTCCTGTGTTCGTTCTCATTCAGTGCAGAGAAGAGCGCCTCTGCGGCATCGCTGCCCTGCAGGCTTCCCGGCCCGGTGACCCGGAAGAGTTTCGTACTGTTTTTGCCCTCCATGGCAGTGACGTATTCCCCGTTGAATACGATGTCGAACTGGTTGTCTGCCATCGAGTGCTGCGCGATGAGGTAATAGTCTCCCGCGGTGAGGTTTTTGGAGAACCGGGCGTCGGCAGTGAACGTATAGTTCGCTTCACTGTCGACCGGGACGGTTATGAGGGAGAAGAAGCTGTTGCCGAGTATCCAGAGCTGGACGCTGGCCGGGTCACCTTCCGCATAGCCGGTGACCGCAAACGGCTGTCCTGTCAGGACCGGCTTTGGGGAGATCGCTGTGGCGATAAAGGGTTTTTTGTATATGATACCGACTGTACCATAGGTTGTCAGATTGTTGAACTGGTCTTTGGATTCGGGATTAGTCACTGCATAAATCGTATACGTCCCGGCATCCAGTCTGACATCAGACGTATACCAGGTATATTCCCAGGTTTTATCCGGTTTGGTTTGTACCTGGGTGAATGAACCGGGATCCCCGCTGACCGCATTTTGATTTGGCGAAGCAAGTTTTCCCCCGCCTTCGGCAAGGTTGGGTCCGGTTATGAAGAGGTACGTGGTATCTGAACCGGTATTCATCCCGCTGAAGACCACTTTTTCCCCCATATAATAGGACTGATCGCCTTTTGCCACGATAGTAACAAACGGCTTCTCCGCAGATACGGGAGACAACGACAATACGACTGCACCTGCCATGATGAGCAGCAGGATCATCTTCCAGGACCCGTACGGGTTGTTGCTGGCTGTTTTTGACATACGTAAATGTATTGATATTTACAATATAAAAATGTAATCCTTTCTTTTGTCCACGTTCTTAAGCGGGGACGGTGAGCGCACTGCCGGCGGGAATACCCAATGTTGCAGGGCCCGGCGTATCAGTTGTCTTTTGGTTCAGTTGTTCGCGTTAAAGATCTCTTCACGGGAGAATGTGTAAAACGCGAGGAAGATGAGCGGGATAACGAATACGCAGATCGCCCATGTCAGCGGACGCCATGCAACAACATCTCCAAAGAGCGATTCCATCTTAAACTTCTCCCCGGCATGCAGCGTCCCGGCATCGTAATAGACGAGCAGTGCGTAAAAGATCCCGGCAAGGGCGAGCATCCTGAGGTCCACAAGGCAGAACAGGCCGGCCACCAGCAGGAGGACCAGGAGGAAGTTCTCCTGGTAGACCGGACGTGGCCCGGAGGGGGTAGCGGTTGTCGCGGGTGATGGGGCAGCTGGCGCAGGAAATGGCCGGGCGGGTGCCTTGTATGGCTCCGCCGTACCGGTAAAGACAGGGTTTTTCCGGGACGGTTCTCCCTGTCGGCACAAACCAACTTTTTTCCTGAGGTAATCCAGGGATAATGTCATGGTGTCTTCTCAAGCAACCGGGTAATCTCACCCGGATTTTCACTGAAAACTGTAATTCTTTCTTTTCTGTTCGTAATGATCACTCCTTTTTCAGGAAACGACCGTACGCGGGAATGATTGTAAAACACCAGGAAGAGCAAGATGAGGTTGATGTAGAAAATGAGATCGAGGAGGAACCGTGAAGAGGTAATCTCTCCTGAAATCAGGTCCCAGTATTCTATGAGAATGATGGCGGCAGAGCAGGTGGGAATGACGCAGACATTCAATATCTTCTGGTGCCAGAGCGGGTAAGGCAATGCATTTTGCCGGATCTCTACCGTTGCGATATCGTCCCGCAGGATAACCACCGGCTTGTGAAAAGGCCTGTGGAGGATGAGGGTATCAGGTCTAATTTCCAGACGGGCCTTTTTTATGTCCCGGTACAATGTGACAATGGCGAACAAGAGAAGAAATACACTGAACAGGGTACTTGCCTGACGAAATGATATCCCCTTGACGATAAAGGGAAACACCAATACGATTCCGAAGAGTGCGACAACCACTCCTATGATAAACCATTTTGTGATCCTGCCTGTCCCATAATCAACGACAACCCCGTCATTGATATATGTCCTGTTTTTCTCATGGGCCTGAGAATCCATCTCAAAGGGCAGCGCCGCGTTCCTTGTCTTGACGGCATACCTGTCCGGACACAACCCGAGCCACTCGTGGATCACATCGGAGAACCGGGTCATCGTGAAGGCTCCCCGACCGCGGTCGTATTGCTCTTAGGCAACGGGTGGACTGACCCTGTTCTCCCGTACGTATGCAGTTCCATAATGGCGATCCCAAGGATTGTCGACCCGAGAGCCATCAGCACGCAACAGCCCAGGAGGAAGCCGTAACAGGTAATGGTCATCAGCACCTGCCCGCGGGACATCTGGAGGAAGAAGTCGTAGTCATGGTTGAGCAAAAGGGGCGATTGGCCGATCAGGAGCCCGACCGCAAATACCACAAGGACGAACGCCCCGAGGACGAGAATGCAGCCCAGCAGCTCGCGCCAGGTCCTCTTCACGAGACTGAAAGAACCTGTAAGGGCCGGGAGCAGACGTCTGCCCTCAAGCACAATGCCCGGCACAACGTACAGGGCCAGCAGGAACAGGAGGATGTTGATGGCCATGATCCTGAAGGAGAAATAATACATGGACGTGATCCCGTTCGGGACATAGTACGCATAGGGCAGGTTGAACAAGGCCATATCAACCGTGTGCAGGACCCCTCCGAAGAACTGGTTGTGGGTGACCAGTTCAAACACTACCGTTGCCACAAACGCCATCGCGACGGATAACGCTGCCAGTGTGCCGGTATGGGTGTTGACTCCGGCGAACGCCTTCCGGATCGTGACCGGTCCGTTAGCCCTGCCTGCGCTCCGGTGCAGGACCAGGCCCGCGAGGAGGTACGTGAAACTGGACAGGCAGACCGCCTCGATCAGGAAGAGCTGCATGTTAAACACAACAAGGGACGAGTCCCCGAAGGGAATCCAGATACTGTACGGCAGCAGGTTGAAATCATGATGCGTCACGCTCCACCCTTCTGCCACGAAGAGGAAGAGGAGTACGAGTCCTGCAAGGAGCGAGAACCAGAGCAGGTGCCTCTCCACAAACAGGGTTCTGATGCTCTCCGTGGCGATACCGATCCCGCACCGTACCCTTCCTAAGCCCCCGGCCGCACCGCCGGCATCCGGCTGGATGGGATGGGCGGTTTCGACCTCTCCCAGCATCACCGCTGTCGTTGTCTGCATGACAGGCCTTTTCCGGCACAGCCCCAGCCAGCAGTCCGCAACGGTGGTGATGTCTGTCATCCCGCACTCTCCCGGTCCTTTGCAGACGTGTAGAGGTCCAGTGATGCAATTCCTCCGACGGTTGCCACGATTAACACAAGGCTGGACAGGGCAAGAATGTACAGGAAGCCGAGGGCGATCCACCCATCGCCCGGGAGCAGGGATGAGTACATGTTGCTGCCGATGCTCTCAAAATGATAAATCCCGGTAACCTGGAAGAGCAGGTACGCGAGCAAGGCGGCGAATACTACCATTCCAAGGCCAAGAACGCAGGCCGCCACCTCTCCCCAGCACTTCTTCATCAGGGTAAACGATCCAAAAACCGCCTCCTTCAGGCTCTTCCCCTCAAGCACGAGCAGGGGTACGACAAACAGGGTCAGGATGAACAGGAGTACGTTGATTGCGGAAAGGATCAGTGTTCCCACGAGCATATGAGGAATTCCTATCCTCCCCACATCCACATCGTAAACGAGGTAGAAGGGGAACTGGTTGAGCACGTTGAACAGGGGTACCCAGATGGCTGAGTACAGCATATGGGAATATTCACCGACAATGAAGATCAGGGTGCCTGCAAGTGCCACGACCACGGACCACCCGGCCAGTGTTCTTGTGTTTTTTCTGGCCATTGCGAGCCCGCGAAAGAATGAGACCCGACTGCCTTTCTTTGAAGAGATGCTCAGGACAAGGCCCGCCAGCAGGAAGACCAGGCAGAACACCGCCAGGAGCTCGGCCACAAATGTCAGGGCAAACGATGTGAGCAGGCCGCCATAACCGTGGTAGGGATCAACGAAGAGCAGCCACCGGGGGTTGTGAACGAAGAGGACTCCTTCGACGATGAAGGGATGGACCAGGAGCAGAAAGCCTGCGAGTGTCACGACCACGGATCCCCCGGCAAGTAGTCCCAGGTATTTTCTGGCCATGCTGAGCCCGTGAAAGAATGAGACCGGACTACCTTTCCGCGAAGAGATGTTCAGGACAAGGCCCGCCAGCAGGAAGACCAGGCAGAACATCGCGAGGAGCCCGACCGCAAATGTCAGGACAAGCGATGGGAGTAAACGGGCATCAGCGAAGGACCGCCACTCCATGGATTGGGGGAGTATGAAGAACGCCCACTGGGCGATGAGGTGCGCGACCAGCACGAGTCCGGCGAGGAGCGAGGACCAGAGGAGTTGCCGGTTCCGGATCAGCGTTTTCGTGCCTGACAGGGCGGCCCCGATTCCCCGCCGGGCCGTTCCCGATCCACCGGCCCCGCCATCCGGGCTTCCCTCATAGGCCGGTTCAGGTGGATCACCAATCACTGCCTGCGAGGCACGGACCATTGGTGCTCTCCGGCACAGGCCGAACCAACAGTCCGCTATCGTCGAAAGAAATGTCATCAGGCATTCTCCCTGTTCTTTGCATGCGTGTAGAGGTCCAGAGATGCAATCCCGCCAACCGTTGTCCCAATACATGCAAGAGCGCACAAGGCAAGCATGTAGGCCACGGCCGCTACAATCCATTCAACACCCGGGTACCATGAGAGAGACATCCCCGGTGCCACAATCCCGTATACTGTCTTGAAGAGAGAGGACATAAGCAAGGCAGCGAAGACGACGATTCCAAGAACCAGGACGCAGACTGCCACTTCACGCCAGACGTTCTTCATCAGGGCTACCGATCCATGGAACGCTTCCTTCAGGCTCTTCTTCTCAAGGACGAGGTGCGGAACAACAAACAAGGTCAGGACAAACAGGAGCACGTTGATACCTGAAAGGAACAGGGCATAGGTGAGCCCGTATGCGATTGCATACGTGCCATTCCCCATGGAGCCAATATTGTGGTTCTCCTGCACGAGGATGAACCCGAAGGGAAACTGGCTGAAGGCTGATTGCAGATTCACTATTCCCGGGAACAAGAAGATTGTGAAACAGAGGAACACGATAAAGGCCAGCATGCCGGCAAGTGCCAAAACTATTGACCAGTTCGCAAGAGGCCTGATGTATTCCTTTGCCCGGGTAAGCCCTTCCCGGAATGATGCGGGGCTGCCTTCCTTCTGCGACAGGCTCAGGACAAGGCACGCCAGCAGGACTGACAGGCAGAAGACGGATGCAAGTTCGGTCGCAAACGTCAGGACAACCCAGCGTGGAAGATCAATTGCTTTGTAGGGGTACACACTCAGCAGCCGGATGATGTAATGGGCGATGAAGATCCCGGCAGACACAAGACCGGTGAAGAACGAGAACCAGAGGAGCTGTCGGTTCTGGATCAACATTTTTACAGCGGACTGGATCGCCGCGATTCCCCTCCCGACCGTTCCGGATCCCCCTGCCCCACCATCAGGAAGGCTCTTGCAGGTGGTTTCAGGTTCCAGTACCATCACTGCCGATGATGTACTGATCCCTGGTGGTTTCCGGCACAGGCCGAGCCACCCTCGTGTATCCGGGGAATGCTGGTTCATGCGGTGCTCTCCCGGATCTTTACAAGCAGCTCCTCTGCCATCTTCGTCGGGTCGGCGGTCTTCTCAATCTTGATCCCGAGCTCGGATGCAAAGTCCCAGATGAACTCGATGCACCGGGTATATTCGTCGCATGCCCCGCAGTCGCCGTCATGCTCGTACCAGACCTGCATGCCATGCTTCTCCGAGACGAAAATATATGCATTGGTCTGGAACGGGATGGAACGCCCGGACAGGACACCTCTCTCCACATCGATCTTGTCAACCTGGATCCGGTTTGCGTGGGCCATTTCAACGAGCGAGGCCTCGATCTTCTCGTCTATTGCGTGGAGTGCCTGGGATACCCCCTGCCGTGTTATGCCCAGCGCGTTTGCAATGGAGACATTCTGCATTCCGTTGCGACGCATCTTCCAGAACCCGAACTGTTTTTCGTTCATTGGCAGGAACATACGTAAATGTATGAATGTTTACAATATAAAAATAGTGGGGTGCCCGACAACAACAATGTGCTGTATTCCGGATGTGATGTTCGGGTACCCTCAGCCCTCCCCGGATCATATCAGCAGTCCGGATCATAGGGTGTATTACCGATTTTCCCGGTTTCCCCCGGTATTACCGGATGCCCCGTTGCCCGTCTGGATACGGTTGAGCTCTTCAACCGCAACACCCGCTGCGGTAAAACCCGCCGCCATCAGGACCATGCAGGCAAGGATGAACCCGTAATAGACGACCATTATGAACGGATGTCCGCTGGCGGTGGGGTCATTCTCATAATGGAGCATATAGGGCAACTGGCTGACCGCGAACGCGACGGCAATGACCCCGATGACGATTGTCCCGCCGACAAGAATACAGCCAAGTACCTCCCGCCAGGTCTTCTGTATGAGGGCCATCGATCCCCCGTGACCAGGGACCCCTGCCCTCAACTTCAGCACGATGGCCGGTACCAGCCAGAGTGCGGCGAGGAACAGGATGATGTTGATGAACAGGAGGATGAATGTGATATAGAACGCCACAACGTCCCCGTACGGGATATAGGCGTTGGGAATCCAGAAGGGCGCAAGGATCTGACCCACAATCATATCCGTGAAAAACTCGCCCTTGTAGAAAATCTCAAATCCCATGGTCGCGATAAGCGCCATTCCATTGGAAAGGAGGGCAAGCGGAGCGGCATAAGCGACGGTCCCGGCAAATCCCTTCTGGATCATAACAGGGGTATTTTCCCGGTCCCCGTTCCGGTGAAGGACCATATCTGCCAGTACGAAGATGAAGCAGGACAGGCAGATCAGCTCGACGACAAAGAGCCACGGGTCAAATACAATGGACGTACTGCCGGATGAGATGGTGACGAGAAATGGCAGGGTGTCGTGAAAATGCTGGACATCCCACATTTTTGCCACGATCAGGAAGAACATCGCGAGCCCGGAGAGGAGCGAGAGACCGAGCAGGTACCGGTTCCGGACTATCTCCTTCAGGCTGCCGACAGCAATATGGGTTCCAAGCCTGATGCTGCCGGATCGGCCGGCGGGTCCGCTGCCATCAGGCCGGTCGGCATGCATTGTTTCAGGTGGGACCATGAGAACGGCCGGGGCCGAACGCAGGACCGGGGAGTTCGGGCACCAGCCGGTCCACTCGTAAATGATCTCCGAAACGCGTAGTAATGTCATACAGGTGCCACGCCCCCCCTCTTTCCTTCAAACATCTCCGGCAGCCGACCGGTCTTTCCATAGGTATACAGGCCGACGAGCACGATGCCCATCAGTGTCGTACCGATCATGACCAGGACCATAAGGATAACCAGGTAGATGCCCATGGTGATGCCGAGGAGTCCTGTGCTGCCTGAGGGGAACCCGATAGCAACGGTGGGGATGAGGGCGAGGAATGCAATGACAAACGCAAACAACCAGAGGGTGAACATACAGAGAAGTATCTCGGCCCATGTCCGCCGGAAGATGGATACGGATCCCGTGATCGCACTGATCAGGCTCCTGTCTTCGAGGACCATGAGGGGGATGATAAATGATGTCATAAATCCAAAGATACAGATGACAGCCATGGAAATGAATACAAGAAGCAGGTCTCCCGGATAGAGGGCCGTGATGAACTGCTGTTCAGTGCCTGCAACTGCCATAATCGCAGCCCAGCCGGCTATGGACCCCGCGTGATTCTTCGCGTGGGACAGGCCTTCGCCAAGGGTTGCAGTCTGGCCGGAAAAGAGGCGGGAGACGCAGGTGATAAGGCCGGCCAGCAGGAATACCGTGCCGAATATGGCAACCAGCTGGAACACAAAAGTCAGCGCAAGCCAGGTTGGGGATCCCTGGACAAGCAGGGGAGTATCAGGTACGGTAACAAGACCGGTTCCCGCGAGCGGGGAGATCCCGGAAAGGGCCTGGATGCCAAACGTGGTGATGAAGCTGAACAGCAGTACAAGGCCGGTCAGGAACGAGAACCAGAGCAGCCGCTTGTTCAAAAAGAGGATCCTGATACTTCCCGTTGCCAGGGTAAAGCTGCGGTCAAGCCGCCCCGGCCCCCCGGCACCACCATCCGGCTGTGCCGGATTGATGGTCACCGGTGGTGTTGCGATACCCGGCGGTGCGGTACGGATTGTTCCTGCATTCGGGCACCAGCCGAAGTGGTGCCGGATAATTTCATTCAGTTTTGCAAACATTGTTTCATCTCCATTCCCGTTCCTTCCTTTGCCAGCCGGTACGACCAGACCACGATATAGACGGTGACACCAAGGATGATCACGAGCATCAGGGCCATTGCCCACATGCCGGCAACAAGGCTCCCGAGCACGACAAGAACTCCGGCACCGGCGAAGACCGGCCCGCCGTGCTCGTGGGTCTTCTTCCAGACCTCCTCGCTTTCAAGTGTCCACGGCAGGCGGATCCCCATCGTTGTATTCCGCCCGATATGGGGCATCAGGGCTCCCATCACGATGAAGAGGACCCCGATGAGCATCGGCATGATAATGACAACGGGCAGGTCAATACCAGCAGCGATCAGGAGCGCGAGGACCTCAATGCAGAAGAACATCGCGATAGTTGCAAAGATGATGATGGCATAGATGTCCTGGAATGCGGTAAGCGAGAACTTCACGGAATTATACCGGGGCAGCACCAGCAGGAGGACCATGATAAGCGTCATGATTCCCGGCAGCCCGAATGTACCGGAAAGCCGGTTCGCGAACCCGTTGGCCTCTCCGTGCAGGCCCCAGTGGACCGGGATGACCTCCGGGAGATACGGCAATGCGAGGAAAGCGATCACCCACGAGAGGATGACGACCCCCCATGACAGGCGCATGAACATTGCTGACCGGCGGGCAACCGGGCTCCCGTCACCTGCGCTGTCTCTCTGGCGGAGTTCTCCCTGCGATCCCTTCGGGGGATAGCGGATGGCAGCCTGCATCGGGCACCAGCCCATGGCGTCCCAGACAAGTGCGGCAATCTGTGCCATGTCACCGCACCTTCCGGATGTGACGATAGTACCAATACGCAAGGCAGACGATCAGGACCGCCCCGACAAAGACCGGCCACCAGATGTTCCCGCCTACAAAGAACGTGGCAAAGAGAATCACCAGTGCTGCTGTGGTCATCCAGTGAGGTACTGCGAGGGCAGACGCGGATGTGCCGGGGCGGGGGTCTGGATCGGAAATTCCCGTTTGGTCCATCCCGGTCCTGATACCGGGTTCCGGAACCTTCAATGCATGTGCGTTCGGGCACCAGCTGAGCCGCTGGTGGATGAGTACTGATATCTTCTCGAATCTGATGTTATCTGTCTGCATGGGTCATCACCAGAACATATTGAGGCCGATGATCGCAAGGGTGACGGAGATCGTCACAATACACCATATCGCAGGCCGGAGAGGGGATGTATCGGTCTTTCCCTTATCGATGAATGTCGGGTAAGTGACTACCAGACCCGAATATATGATAATCCAGATCACGAGGTCCTGGCTGAGTTGTTCAACAGGTATAAGAAGGACTTTTTTCAGGACGGCGACCAGAACCAGAAGGCAGGCAGCGTTTGTCAGGGCGACAATCAATGCCCCATGACGGGCGAATGGATTGATAGCATGAGTTCCATCCCCACCGCCGGGACTGTCGGAAGGTTCCTCGTCAACCGGTCGTGTCCTTGGCGGTATTCGTCTTACCGCGCTTGCATTCGGGCACCAGCCCAGCCATCCCCGGATCACTTCGGAAACCCGCATCATCTCATCATCGCCTTGACTTTTGCAAATAATTCCTCGGCCATCTTCGTCGGGTCGGCGGTCTTCTCGATCTTTACCCCGAGCTCGGTGGCATAGTCCCAGAGCAGCTCGATGCATTCGGTGTACCGCTGGCAGGTCCCGCAGTCGCCGTCGTGCTCGTACCAGACCTGTACGCCGTGTTTTTCCGAGACGAAGATGATCGCAGCAGTCTGGAACGGGATTGACCGGCCGAGAAGGACGCCCCGCTCCGCGTTGATCTTCCCAACCGAGATCTGGTTTGCCTGTGCCATTTCCCGGAGCGTGCTCTCGATCTTCTCGTCCATGAGGAGGAGTGCCCGTGACACGGCCTGGCGGGAGATACCGAAGCGGGTGGCAATCCCGATGTTGGATTCCCCGTTCCGGCGCCGCACCCAGAACCCGAACTGCTTGTCGTTCGTTGTCAGGAACATATGTCAACATTGGAATGTTGACAATATAAGTTTTTTGGAATAGCCGCAATGCGGTCTTAAAAAAAAAGATGATCTTCTTTAGAAAATCCCTGACAGGAAACCCCATGCCTGGTCCAGCAGATTGCCCGTTTCTGCCCCACTCTTGGTTTGTCCGGCAACCGACTGGTTCTGTGTTCCGGCAACCTGGTCCTGCATTCCGGGAACGCTTTCACTGGATCGGGTTACTGCTTCTGTCGGAGGGACCATGTCTTTTGGCGGGCGCATGATGAACGATATCATGTTAGAATGCGTACTGTTGATATGAGGGATATCCCGGGGCGTACTGGCTGCATAGACCATGTACAACCCGGAATCAATGGCAACATTATGCGTGTCCCACGTGTAGGACCATGTGTTATCCGGCCCGACACTGACTGCCATGAACGTGGATGCATCGCCGTCAGTAACAGGATACTCACGCGGACGGTCCTTCTGGATCTGTGAACCGTTTATGTCCAGGTTGGGTCCGGAAAGGATGAGATACGTTGTATTGGAAGCGGTATTGATACCGGAGAACGTGATGGTATCCTCCCCAATGAAATATCTGGGATTTACAAGGGGGGCTATTTTTACTATTGGCATGTTCCTGTCTTTCGGTGGAAGCATGAGGAACGATATCCTGGTGAAATGCGAACTATTGATATGAGGGATATCCCGGGGCGTACTGGCTGCATAGACCGTGTACGTCCCGGAATCAATGGCAACATTATGCGTGTCCCACGTGTAGGACCACGTGTTATCCGGCCCGACACTGACTGCCATGAACGTGGATACATCCCCGTCCGTAACCGGATACTTGCCCGGCCAGTCCTTTTGGATCTGTGAACCATTTATATCCAGGTTGGGCCCGGATAGGAAGAGATACGTTGTACCAGAATCGGTGTTGGTACCGGAGAACGTGATGGTATCCTCACCAATGATATATCGCAGATTCACGAGCGGGGTTATGGTTACGGGAGCATCGCCTCCGGATGCTGCCGGGCTCCCCCCGGCAGACCCTGCTACCGGAACTATGGCAATCACCATGCACAGGCAAAATACTCCAAGAACAAACAGTTTTTTTTCCACAAATATTCACCAAACCTTTTTCTCTCTCCTGCAAGGCAGTACGTGCCCGGAACCCGGACTGTTTGTCGCAGGTTGCCAGGAGTATGTGTCAACATTTGAATGTTGACAATATATATTTTGTGGAATAACCGCGATGCGGGCACCATTGCCAGTTTCACCCCGCGCAGCCCCACCTTATAACCCGGGGGCGCCTCGTTTATTCAGGAGCCGGATATGTTACCAAAAGTCATCCTCCACACGGCCACGAGCCTTGACGGCCGTATCACGAATTTCCCTGCCGACCTCGAACTGTACTATGCGCTGGCGGCACAATGGAACCCTGACGCGATCCTCTTCGGAAGCGAAACGGTCCTTGCAGCGGTCCGTGAGAATCCTGCGCTGGAAGTCCCCCCGGAGCACGAGGAGATGTTCACCCCGCCGGCAGATGCCAAAAGCGATCCCCGCCCGCTGCTCGTTATCGCCGACAGCTGGGGGAGGGTACGCTGCTGGGACGCCATCCGGAAGTGGCCCTATATGCGTGACGTCCTCGCCCTCTGTTCTTCGTCAACCCCCGGGGAGTATCTCGATTACCTGAAGGAGCGGCGGATTGGGGTTATCATTGCAGGGGAGGACCACATCGACATGCGGGCGGCTCTTGAGACATTATACGAAAAGTATACCGTGAAGGTCCTGCGGATTGACAGCGGCGGGACGCTCAACAGCGTGCTGCTGCATGCCGGGCTCGTGGACGAGGTGAGCGTCCTCATCCACCCGTTTATCGCCGGGGGAAAGGCCTCCCCTTCCCTCTGCGACCCGCTGAATGCCGGTATCCCTGAGCTGCAGGTCCCCCTCACGCACCAGAGTACGAAAGTCCTGGCAAATGGCATCGTGTGGTCCCGGTACACCACGCAGAAAAACCGGGCGGGTCTTTAAAAAAACAGGAAAAATCCCCAACATTTATCTCGTTTTCCCGCCCACATCCCATCCATGAGACGATCCTACTGCCTCTGCCTTTGCCTTTTTATCATACTGCTTCTTGTGATTTCCAGTGGCTGCATCCAGCCGACAGCGACCCCCCCGGTAACAACGGTCGTGCAGACCGCCGTCACTCCCGTTCCTGTTGTTGCAACAACGGATACAGAAAAACAGCTGACCTTCATCGTTACGAAAACCGAGAAGACCGTGAATGTCACGTATACCGGTGGACCTGATGCCGCAGACCTGCTGGCCCTCAAAGTACGGATTAACAACCAGGATTCATCGGTAATTGAACAGACCTTCCCCCAACCCGCTGTCGGAACTCCCTTTGTCTTCACGTACATGGGACTTGCCAATCCCACCACCGTGAATATCATCGGGACCTTCAAGGGCGGGTACCAGCAGACGGTACTGATGTATTATTTTTAAAGGCAGGCACATCCACCTTTTTTCCACTGTGATCCCGCGACACAGGGACCCTTTTTAATAAACGGTGATGGAATGCCCGGGTGATCAGTTCCGCCCTTCCGGGCGGACTGCAAGCGTCAGCAATCCGCAGAGCACGAGGCAGGCACCCGCAGCGACCAGCCCTGCATCTGTTGTCCCGGTAACCTTGGTAAGATACCCGACCATAGACGGGCCGATGAACCCCCCGAGGTTTCCTATCGAGTTGATCACCGCGATGCCGACCGCTGCCGCTGCTTCCGCGAGAAAGACTGACGGGAGCGTCCAGAACGGGCCGAATTCACAGTAGATGCCGGCCGTTGCGACAATGATCAGGACAAATGCAAGGAGGGGGACCGGGACGAGACCGGCGCCTGCAAGCGCAATACCCCCGATAATGGGCGGGATTGCTGCATGCCAGACCCGTTCGCCCGTCCGGTCCGAGTGGGCGCCCCACGCAACCATCGCACAGAGTGCGACGAGATAGGGAATGACCATGACGAGCCCGATCTCGAAGTTAGTAAATGACGGGCTCATGGAACGGATGATCTGCGGCATCCAGAACCCGAGGCCGTACAGCCCGATGACCACGGTACAGTAGATGCAGGCAAGGTGCCAGATCCGCCGGTCCTTCATGACCGACCAGAAATCCTGGTGAGTGCCCGCGGCCTCCTCGTTCTCCCGTGCAATCGTACCGGCAAGCCAGTCCCGTTCCTCAGGCTCAAGCCATGTCGCATCCTCTGGTCGGTCCGTAAGCCAGAACCAGGTGACGACACCCAGCACGAGCGCCGGCAGGCCTTCGAGGATGAAGAGCCACCGCCAGCCTGCAATGCCGAACCAGTGGACATTGTCGAGGATCCATGTCGAGACCGGCGCACCGATGATGTTGGAGACAGCGAGCGCAGCCATGAAGAGTGCAACGGCACTTGCAAGGTCCTTCTTACGGAACCAGCAGGTGATATAGAGGATGATACCGGGGAAGAACCCTGCTTCTGCCACACCGAGGATGAACCTGAACGCAGCCAGCTGGAAGGCGTCTGTTGCCGCCGCGGTAACGATCACCACGATCCCCCAGCTGATGATGATCCGGCTGATCCAGATACGGGCGCCGATCTGCTGGAGGATCATGTTGCTCGGGACCTCGAAGAGCAGGTACCCGATGAAGAAGATCCCTGAGAGGAACCCGAAGACTTCTGCGGAGAGGCCGAGGGCGCTGTTCATCTCGAGCGCCGCGTACCCAAAGTTGACGCGGTCAAGGAACGCGACAACATAGAGCAGGAAGAGGAACGGGAGCAGGCGGCGGCCGACCTTGCGGACGGTCCGCTCCCCGATCTCATCAGCGGGATGCATGATCGTATCTCCTTCTTGCGCCAGATATGCGTTCGGTTTTGCACCGGAACGGCACCCGCTGCCCGGAACCGGTAGCCTGGCACCCCCTCAATTTATTATCCAGCCTCTCTAACACAGAGAATAATGATCCGCGAGTCACCGGATGAGCTCCTCACAATCATCAGATCGCACGCACCTGACTTGAACAGGCCCCTGGCTGCCGTGCGGAAGGACTATTCCTCATTTTTTTCGGAGATGCAGGAAGAGATCGTTGAGGAAGGCACCCATTCCGTGGAAAAGGTCCCGATCCGGGACGACCTTACCGGGTACTGGATATCGGTCCCCGAATCGGATCCGGGCTATGTGGTCCTCTTCTTCCACGGGGGGGAATTCACTCGTGGTTCGACACGTGACCATCTCGGCCTCTGTATACGGCTCGCCCGGGCTGCCCGTGCCCAAGTCTTCTCGGTGGACTACCGTCTCGCACCCGAGCACCTGTTCCCTGCGCCGGTGGAGGACGCGATTGCCGCGTACTGGTACCTCCAGAAAAAGGGATACCTGCCCCACCGTATCATCCCGACAGGCATCTCTGCGGGGGGGAATCTCGTGCTCGCCTCCCTGCTCTCCCTGTATGCCCAGAGGCATACCCTTCCCCCGGCAGCGGTCTGCATGTCCCCGGTGACCGACCTGCAGTTCCCCGGGGAGTCGGTGACGAAGAACGAGCACCGGGACTGGCTCACACCCGCACTCCTCCAGTCTGTACGGACAACGTACCTGGGCAGCCATAAGCCGTCCGAACCGTTTGCATCCCCGGTCAACGGGACGCTCAAGTTCCTTCCCCGCCTCTATATCCAGGTGGGCACGCACGAGCTCCTCCTCTCCGATATCGGTACGTTCGTGGAAAAAGCCCGGTGGACCGGCGTCCCGGTCCAGGTCGAGATCTGGGAAGGGATGTTCCACGCCTGGCAGGTGTTTGCCGGTCAGCTTCCCGAGGGGCAGGAAGCGATCGACCACGCCGGGACGTTCATGCGGAACGTGCAGGGCCGCTGAACCGGCTCGTCGTGGTGTGTGGTGTGGCAGGACCGACACCTCTATCAACCGTTACGTAAAACCCTCTTCTGACGATACTCTATGAGACCGATGATCCGTTCCCTGCTGTGCGGGTGCATATTGCTCCTGCTCATCGTACTTCCTGCTGCTGCGAGTCCCATCCTTTCGAGCGAGTCATTCACCCCGAATCCTCCCCTTACCCCAGGTGGGCCGCAGCAGGTCGTGGCCACGTTCGCGATCCCGAGCGGCACGACGTTTCCAAGGAACCACGAGCTCCAGATGCAGACCGGTCTTGTGGATGCCCGGTGGAATATCCAGGTGATCCTTGACGGCAACAATGCGGCCCAGCAGACGGCGTCGGGTTCCACGGCATTCATCAACGGCGAGATCCTTTCCTATTCCGTCAACCGTGACGTACGGTTTACCGTCACCGTCAGCGGTACCGTCCCCGCATCCGCAACAGGTCCCGTGACCGTCCTGCAGCTGGTGGAGCTCGATAATGCCGGCAGCCCGGTGCCGGGAAGCCAGATCGTCATCAGCCAGCCGGTGGCAGGGGCGGCCGTTTCCTCCTCCGTATCGGAAGTCCCCACTCTTACCCCTCCGCTAGTCACGACATCCCTGCCGGTCACGAAATCGCCCGGTTTTTCTGTGGCGATTGGCATCCTCGGGTGTGCCCTCGCCGGTCTCGTATGGATGCGCCGCAGGCAATAATTGCCCGTACTGGTCCAACAATTCCACCCTTTTACCGGAATATCCCGTAATCTTCATCTTGCACCGCTCACCACGCTGATCTATGTTTGAAAGTATTGGCAGGAGCCTTGCGCTCGTGAAGACGAGCTGGGATATCCTTATGGCGGACAAGAGACTGCTTGCGTTCCCGGTCCTCTCCGGGATCGTCACGATCCTTGTTGTCCTCACGTTCATTCTCCCGATCCTCTTCACCGGCGGATCCATGGCATCAGGCAACCTCGTCTCCCTCGTGTTCCTGTTCCTTTTCTATGTAGTGAGTTACTTTGTCGTGATCTTCTTCAACACGGCGCTGATCTCGTGCGTGAACGCGAGACTGAACGGGAAGTCGATGACCGTGGGCGAGGGACTCTCCCATGCGGCAAAACACCTGCCGTCGATCATAGGATGGGCGATCATTGCTGCAACGGTCGGGCTGATCTTAAACCTTCTCGAAGAGCGTGCAGGATTCATCGGCGACATCGTGCTCGCGGTCATCGGGGGCGTCTGGAGCCTGGTCACCTACTTTGTCGTGCCGGTCCTGGTGCTTGAAGACAAGGGTGTCGTTGACTCCCTCAAGGAATCCGTGAACCTGATCAGGAAGACCTGGGGCGAGAGTATCGTCGGGTCTGCATCGATGGCGATCATCTTCGTGGCCATCGGGATTATCGCCGGCATCGGTGTATTTGCCACCATGATGCTCGGGAACTCCACGGTCTTCATGGCTGCGCTCGCGTTATTCCTCCTCCTTGTCGTGGTCCTCGCGGTTGTGTACTCAGCCATGCAGGGTATCTTCGTGACTGCGCTCTACACGTATGCAAAGACCGGCACGGTGCCGACGGCGTTCAACCCGGACCTGATAAAGAACGCATTCCAGCCAAAACAGGGGAATCTCCAGGGAAATATCTGAAGGGGAGGCAGGAATCCCACCCGCTGCATTTTTCCGATATCAGGCTGAACATGTGTGTTACTATGAGCATGATGAGAGATGCAATGGGTGCAAAGGGTCAGCCGAAATGGTGGTATAGTATCGCCGTTATGGTGATGATCTGTGTATTTTTTATAGGGATGGATTTCTACCACAATGGTAAGATCACCTGGTCCGTCTGGCCTGTGGCAGCAGTCCTCTTCTTTGGGGTGGGTTTTACCCTTCTCAACAAATTTGGGCGAGAGTGACTGGTTCATCAGGACCAGGAACCTGATAAGATTTCCCATAAGAAATCTTCTAGTTGTAATTTTTTTCAAATCTTTTTGACCCCTGCGTTCACTGCCTCATATCGTTATATTTACCCGTCCTGCCGTCCTTTTATCTGTATGCTGAAACCAGCCGCATGGGCCGCCGTGCCCGGCACGACACCTGTGGAAAAACTCGGGCGCCTCGGTATCATTCCCGGAACAACGGCGGATATCCGGAAACTCGGGACGATCGCCGATAACTATGGTGTGGCAATCTGGCTCTTCTTCGAGGAGGACCTGGCCCGGACCCGGCCTCTTGAATCCGTCCTTGCCGAATTTGCCGGCGTTCCCGAGTACGAGCGCCCGGTGATCTTGGTGGAGAGTTTTCTCCGGTTCACGCAGGAGAACGACCCCTCGTTCGTACAAACCCTGGAGGAGTTCCCGCTGATGGTCGGGATCGTGCAGGTCGGGCAGACCCCCGCAGGCACCGGTTCTCCCGCCGAACCGTATGTCACCTGCCTGATGCCATTTCTTGACGAGCTGGATATCAGTGCCGAGCCCCCGCAACCCGGCCTGCAGGAAGTCCCGCCCGCCAGGAAATAGGCCGGCCCGGACAAGGCCGTCCGGATCCCGGTTTTTGGCGATCGCGATTTATAAATGACAGGAAAGCATATTAATTAAGACATGAGCCTGCTCCAGAAGAAAAATCTCTATTCCGTTTTTGATTCTGTCATCCCGAGCAGGTATCTCCTCAAGTTCCGCAAGGCGATCTTCTTTGATCCGTTCATCGGCAACGATATCGCGAACCGGGGCAGATTATCCCATTACGGGTGCGACCGGAGAAAAGAGTTTGCAAAGAACCTAAAGAAGATCCGCAAAGAGACCGAACTCCTGCTCGAGGACATCGAGGCCTACCATATCTACATGGCAGTAAAGACGACCCAGAAAGTCCCTGGCGACATCGCGGAAGTCGGGGTATACAAGGGCGGTTCTGCCAAGATCATCTGTTCGGCAAAAGGGGACGACAAGGCCCTCCACCTCTTCGATACGTTCGAAGGCCTGCCGAAGGTCGAGGAGATCGATATGGTCTGGCCGTTTTACGAGGGGAAGTTCGCAGCATCGTACGACAGCGTCAGGGAGTACCTCAAGGATGGCAGTAATGTCCATTTCTACAAGGGCATCTTCCCCGCTACGTCAGGACCCATCAAAGATACGAAGTTCTCGCTCGTGAACCTTGATGTGGACTGCTACGAGAGCACAAAGCAGTGCCTCGAGTTCTTCTACTCCCGGATAAGCCCTGGCGGCATCATCATCTCCCACGATTATATCACCGCTCCCGGCGTGAAGAAGGCTTTCGACGACTTCTTTGAAGGAAAGGCAGAACCGGTGCTGGAGACCGCAGGTTCCCAGTGCCTTGTCGTCAAAATTTAAAAAAAAAGAATTTCTGATTTTTCTGTTTTGTATCAGTCTTTGAATATCAGGATTCCAAAGACCACGAGCATCAGGCCGGCGAGCAGCACAACGATGCCGATCAGCCCCTTGACTGCGACGATGACGTCCGGCAGGAACGTCCAGATTGCAAAACCTCCAAGGGCACAGAGAACCAGCCCGACGATCAGTGAAATGACTCCAACTTTATCCATCTCGTTTCCTCACATCAGGTTCTCACCGGGATATTATAAGCCTGTTGCATTTTATTGAATGGCGGTTCCCCCGCTCTTGCGAAACAGGGTCTTCCACGGGTAGGGCAGCACGGCCATCAATACCACCGCAGCGGCAATAGGGATGGGGATGGTGCCAAGGGCAGCCGCAAGGGAGTAGTGGTCGGCGATCATCCCGTTGACTGCGACCCCGAGGCCGCCAAAGCCGATCGCAAGGCCCATCATCATGCCGGAAGCAAGCCCGACGTTTCCCGGCAGGAGTTCGTGGGACATCGCGACCGCCACGGCAAAGGTCGACCAGAGGAAGAACCCGAAGAGGAGGACCGCGAGGACCGAGAGCACGCCTGTTGTGGCAAAGAACAGGTAAAAGCACGGTATCGCACCGACAAGGCCGAAGACCATGAACTCCTTTCTCCCGATACGGTCGGAGATCCGGCCCCCGGCAACCTGCCCGGCAACCCCGGCAAGGAGCATCAGGGTCATGACGGCACTTGCGGTCACGAGGTCGTATCCCTGCGTGACGAGGTACATCGGGAGGAACGTGATGGCGGCAAAGACTGCCCAGGCCCGCAGGATCGATGCGGTCATCAGGATTGCAAACGGCTTCAGCGACCGGGTTTCCGCTGGTGCCCGTGCAGGTTTTGCATGCAGCTCGCAGGCCCCGGCGATGCCGCCCGGGAGGAGGTGCCGGAGGGCAAAGACCATGACCGCCGCGGGGATGATGAGGAGCAGGAGTCCCGGAAGGCCCAGCGACCATACAAGCACTCCAGCGAGTACGGGGCCGATCGCATAGCCGAGGTTTCCCCCGACCACGAAGTACGACGTGATCCGGCCCCGGTTTTCGTCCGTGCAGAGCCGGCTGACGAGACTGAGTGCGGTCGGGTGGAAACAGGCGTGGCCGAGGGCCGCGAGGACCGCAAAGGCCATGATAAGGTAATAGTTATGCGCCACTCCCATGAGGGCGATGAAGACCGCGCTGATCAGGAGGCTGGCGGTCACGCTGACCGTGAGGCCCTTTGTGTCGGAGAGCCACCCGACCACCGGCTGGGTGAATGAGGAGGTGACGTTATAGGCCGTGACAAGCAGCCCGGCTGCAAGGTACGAGTAGCCGTTGTTCAGGATCAACAGCGGCAGGATCGCCGGCAGCACCGGCATGTAGATGTCGGTGACCATGTGGGCTGCGGCGAGCCCGGTGATGGTCTTCTTTATGCTCCCTGGTTCTGCTATGGTACCCGTTTCAGCCGTAGGATCTCGACCTCGATCTCCTGCACGTCTTTTGTATGGAAGGCAAAGGTGCGTTTAATCGGGAATGCCCCGCCGATCTTCTCGGTGATCTCTGCCCTCTGTGCAGTGTATGCTTCAACAAATGGGATGGATCCCGCATTAAAGATACTGTAGGTGACTCCTGCAACGGCAAGGGCACAGTCGATAAACGGCCGGTCCGCATGGGCCTTCTGCGCCCCGAACGGCGGGTTCATGATCGCCGTGTCGCAGGCACCGATACGTTCCTGGCATCTTCCCTCCCGCAGATCCAACGCAGTGAACGTCACTTCTGCATCGAGGAGTGCTGCATTCTCCCGGGCTACGGCAAGCGCCCCTTCATCGATATCCACTCCCGTAACCGATGCAGCCCCGAGCAGAGAGGCGCCGATCGCCAGGATGCCGGTCCCGCACCCGAGGTCACAGACCGTTTTCCCCTCAATGTCCCCCTTCATCAGTGCATGGTACAGCAGCCGGGCTGCAAGGGGTGCCGGGGTCTGGTACTGTTCGAGTGCCGCCTGTGGCCGGGAGAAACCGGCAAGGCGCTGGAGGGTCATCTCAAGCTGTTTTAATTTCATGGGATCTCGTCGATCTCGTACTCGTCCCAGGTACGGGCGCCGCACAGGATCTCGAACTCCTGCGGTGACAGTACCGGGACAGGGAACCGGACCTGGTCATCGTACGCGAGCCGGGGACAGGCGGTATTGACGTAACAGCCAAACCCGAGGTTCAGCAGTTCGTCCGGGCTCGCCTCCTGCATGGTCACGATCACGGCGGTGGGGGAGAGACCGGCAAGGCGCCGGGCAAGGTCCATCCGCCGCTGCCCGCTCTTGGTGCTGACGATGATCCCCACGCTCTTTGCCCCCCGGGCTTTCTCGATCACCGCAAAACGCCGTCGCAGGAGTGCATCGCCGCTCACTTCCTGCGCTGCGCCGGTGAGCGGGTCGAGCGCAATAACACGTTTCCGCGTGGTCAGGGCGATCCCGACCGGGTGGAAAATACCCGTGCCCACGAACAGGACCACTTCGGCCTGCGTGTCCCTTGCCGCGGTGAAACAACACCCGAGCACCTGCCCCCGGAGCGGGGTCCTTCCCCGCCCATCGGCAACCCTGATGTCAACGCCCTTCGAGCGCAGGTATTTTTCCATCTCCGGGATGAGGTGGACGTGCTGGACCGTGGTGACCAGCCCTGTTGTTTTTCCCTCAAGAAGCGGAACTACCTTGTCCAGCACGGGCATTACAAAACCGATCGTATACGGCACGAAGATGATATCCGGCCGGTCATCGACCGGGGCATGCCCGACATGGACGAGCACATCCGCATCCGGAAGGGTATTGAGTGCAAGGTCGCAGGCCCCGTAGCAGGGATCGCCGCTCACGATTACTTCGAAGCCGGCCTTCCTGAGCCGCTCTGTATACTCCGGTGCCTTCCGTTTCAGCCCATCCGGGAACTGAAGGGCAACCCGCCGTGCGCCCCGCTCCTTCAGCTGACGGATAAGGTCAGAGGTATCGCTTGACAACATGCACCCGGTCGTCCACCTCGATCTTCACGAGGGACTTGTAGGGCCTGCCGATGTCGGGGTCGCCCCGCTGGATCGCGATGCAGACATCCACGACCTCGGCGCCGGCAATCTCGAGGGCTTTTAAGAGCGCCTTCATCGTCCCACCCGTGCTCACGACATCGTCGATAATGACCACGCGGTCACCCTTGTACACCCCGTTGAGGTACAGTTCCCCTTTCGAGTACCCGGTGGTCTGGTGGACGGGGACCTCGTGCGGGAGCTTGTATTCCCGCTTGCGCATCACCGTCATCGGGATATCGGTCATGGTGGAGAGGATGGAGCCGATGTGGATGCCCATGGCCTCGACAACAACGATCTTGTCCACGTTGTTCAAGTCCATCACCCTGACCATCGCGGCGGCAACGTCGCGGAGGAGTGCGGGTTCGACAATCGGTACGCCATCGGTGATGGGGTGGATGAAGTAATTGTACTCTCCCCGTTTCACCATGGGGCAGGTCTCCAGGGATTCTACCAGTCTGTCAAGCATGTGGTTCACCGTGTCCTGTTTTTCTGCATATCCGTTAAAAACGCTTCAACCCTTCCTGCGTGCACGTGCGGCATGCAGACGATCCGCAGGTGGTTTTTCCGGGTCCAGGAGACCCTCCATGGACCGGGCACGAGCTCTTTTGGACAGACGAATGTCGCCACGTTAAGGTCCGGGGTTGCGGCCCGCGGATAGCCGAGTGTCTCCATGCCCGCGATGATGCGCTCCGTGTTCTTCATGCACCCGGCAACCACGGCTTTCATGCCCTCGGCGCCAAGGTAATCAAGCACAGCAAGCGCCCCGGCAACAGGAGCGCCCGGGCGGGTGCCGGCAAGAGTATATTCCTGTTTCACCGTGAGGTACGGCGTGTCAATATTGAGGGTGTGGAGCATGGTCGGGTCGCGGGTGAGGAGGCAGCCGCAGGGGATCGTGCTCATGCCCATCTTGTGCGGGTCGACCGCGATGGTCGTGACGCCCGGGAGGGCAAAGTCGAAGGGGACCGGGCGGTCGAGGAACGGGATCACCATGCCGCCGAACGCGGCGTCCACGTGGAAGAAGAGCTCGTGCTGCTGTGCGATCTTCGCGAGATCGGCGATGGGGTCGACCATGCCGTACTCGGTGGTGCCGGCAATGCCGACGAGCGCAATGGTATTCTTATCAATCAGCCCGGCTGCCCCATCTGCATCCATCCGGTAGTCCTTACGGAGCGGCACGCTGCGTATCTCAAGGCCGAGCATGTCGCAGGCTTTCTTGAAGGAGAAGTGGGCGGACTCCGGCACGATGACGTTCGGGGACGTGATCCCGCATTTCTGCACTTTTGCCAGCCGGAGTGCCTGGATGTTGGACTCGGTGCCCCCGCTTGTTGCGTATCCTCCTGCCTCCGGGCAGTGGAAGAGGGCGCCGAAACGGCGGATAAGGAGCTGTTCGATCGAGTACGTGCCCGGGAAGAGTCCCGGGTCCCCGAGGTTCGTCTCCATGAACATGCAGTGCGCCCTCACCGCAACGGAGTGGGGGATGGTGCACATGGAGCTCAAAATAAAGTCGTGGTCAAGGTCCTCCCGTCTCTTACGGGAGAGAAAAGTGAAGAGTTCTTCTTCAGACTGACCCTTATTCAGCATCTTTGGTTCTAGCGGCTTCGAGGATGATGCGTTTCTCTGTCTTTGCGACGGCTTCGCGGATCTTCGCGATGGCATCGATATTTGCAGAGATGCTGGAGATGCCATGCTCCACGAGCCAGATCGCCATCTTCGGGTCGGATCCGGCCTGCCCGCAGATCGAGCATTCGACATTATAGGCCCGGCACATCTGGATCGCGTTGTGGATAAGGGAGAGGACCGCCGGGTGCTGCGGGTTGTACATATCCGCGACATTCTCGTTGTTCCGGTCAATGGCAAGCGTGTACTGGATCAGGTCGTTCGTGCCGAACGAGGCGAATTTGATGCCGGCCCGGATGAAGTCCTCGATCATGATGGCGCTTGCCGGGATCTCGATCATGATGCCGAGCGTCACGTTCTCAACGTCCACGCCGCAGGCACGCATCATCTCCTTGCCGACAATGAACTGGTCGGGGTGGGAGACCATCGGGAACATGATGCCGAGGTTCTCATAGCCCTCCTTCCAGAGGCGCTTGAATGCCTCGATCTGGAGCCGGAACTGGTCGGGGCTCTGGAGGTCGCGGCGGATGCCTCTCCAGCCGAGCATCGGGTTGTGCTCGTGCGGCTCGTGCTCGCCCCCTGCCATGTTCCGGAACTCGTCGGTCGGGGCATCGAGGGTACGGACCCAGACGGGTTTCCCGGGGAAGGCATCGAGCACGATCTTGATGCCGTCGTGGAGTTCCTTGACAAATTCCTCCTCGCGGTTGTTGGTGATATACCAGCCTGGGGTCTTGTTGAGGCCGAGGATCAGGTGCTCGATCCGGAGGAGTCCGACACCATCGGCGCCGGTTGCTGCCGCCCGTGCCGCTGCCTCGGGAATGGAGACGTTCACCTTTACGCTCGTTGCGGTGATGATCGGGGCGTGGCCGATGATGGCCTGCGGTGAAACCGCTGACGGTGAAGGGCCTGCCGAGGTGACATTGCCCTCGTAGACGAGGCCCATCTCGCCATCAACGGTAATGAGCTGGCCGTTCTTCAGCTGGTTCGTTGCCGTCTTCGTCCCGACAATTGCGGGGGTGCCGAGTTCCCGGCTCACGATCGCCGCGTGGCAGGTCATGCCGCCTTCATCCGTGATGATCGCGGCGACCTTGCGCATTGCCGGCACCATGTCCGGGTTCGTCATCTTCGTGACGAGGATGTCCCCTTCCCTGACCGCACTGGTGTCCTTCACGTCCCTTACAATGATGACCTTGCCGGAGGCGATACCCGGTGCCGCTCCCTGGCCCTTCAGAATGATCGTTGCGCTTGACTTCTGACCTGTCATGCCCTTTGCCTCCTTCTTCCCGATAGTCGTGATCGGGCGGGACTGGAGAATGTATATCGTCCCGCCCACGACACCCCACTCGACGTCCTGCGGGACGCCATAATGGTTCTCGGCGATCTTGCCATACATTGCGAGCTTGGCTACTTCCGCATCGGCAAGCACCCGGGCATCCTGCCGGTCCTTCGGCACATCCGCAATCTTCGTGCCATGGTCGCCGTTCGCAATGATCTCGACTTTCTTGTTGGCGATGAACGTGTCCACGACCTTCTCGCTCCGCTGGTCGAAGACATATTTGTCCGGCGAGACCGAACCGGAGACAACGGCTTCCCCAAGGCCCCACGAGCCCTCGATGATCGTGAGGGGTTCGCCCGTGATCGGGTGAGACGTGAACATGACACCGGCCTTCTCCGAGTGGACGAGCTGCTGGACAACGACTGCGATATTCACGGTATTGTCGTCGAAGCCCTGCTTTGCCCGGTAATAGATCGCCCGGGCACCGTAGAGCGATGCCCAGCACTGCTGGACCGAGGAGATGAGGGCCGCTTCGCCCTTGATATTGAGGTAGGTCTCCTGCTGGCCGGCAAAACTGGCATCGGGCAGGTCCTCGGCCGTGGCACTTGACCGGACGGCGACGATGAGTTCCCCGTCCGACATCTTCTTGTAGGACTTCCGGATGTCGTCACGGATCGATGCCGGCATCTTCGCCTTCATGACGAGCGCCTTGGCATTGTCGGCTGCCTTCTCCAGTGCCGCGTTGTCCTCCACATCGAGCCGGTCGAACGATGCAAAAATCTTCTTTTCAAGACTGGTCTCGACTAAAAACCTGCGGAATGCCTGGGCCGTTACGACGAAGGCTTTCGGGACGGGGAGACCAATGGAGGCCATCTCGCCAAGGGACGCCCCTTTGCCCCCGACGGAAATAATATCCTCTTTTCGTATCTCCTCGAGCCACAGAATATTCGGCACATCTTTCATGCTCGCACCACTTATGATCTTGCCGCCACCCTGTTTAAGGGTTATGATACCCCGTTTCCATGGTGCGGCAAAACCCCATTCCCGTGCAGATCTTTTTTCCCCGGTGCCGGAAAGCGCCAGCCGCACGAAGAATAACCCTGATTAAGTACGGCGCAAATAGTATATGGGTTTTTTATGGCAAATGCGAGAGTGCTCGTCAGCGATCCGCTGGCGGAAGAGGGGCTCGTTATCCTGCGGCCGGTCGTTGACGTGGATGTCAAAACCGGGCTTACGGAAGACGAGCTCTGTAAGATCATCGGGGACTACGATGCCCTGCTGGTACGGAGCGGCACCGATGTCAACGCGAAAGTAATCGAAGCCGGGAAGAAGCTGAAGTTCATCGGCCGTGCCGGAGTCGGCGTGGACAATATCGATATGGACGCGGCGACCCGGAAAGGGATCATTGTGGCAAACGCCCCGGAGGGCAACACCCTTGCGGCGACGGAACACACGATGGCCATGATGCAGTCGCTCGCCCGGAACATCCCCCAGGCGAACGCGAGCCTGAAGAAGAAGGAGTGGAAACGCTCGAAGTTCATGGGTGTCGAGCTCAACGAGAAGACGCTCGGTATTGTCGGCTTTGGCCGGATCGGGCGCGAGGTTGCGAAGAGGGCCCAGGCAATGGACATGAAGTGCATTGCCTACGACCCGTTCATCACAAAGGAACGTGCGGCGCAGCTCGGCGTGGAGATGATGACCATGGCCGACCTCTTCAAGGTCGCTGATGTGATCACCGTCCACACGCCGCTCATCCCCGAGACAACGCATGTGATCAACGAAAAGAGCATCGCCACGATGAAAGACGGCGTCCGGATCATTAACTGTGCCCGTGGCGGCATCATTGACGAGAAGGCGCTCTACGATGCGGTCAAGAGCGGCAAGGTTGCTGGAGCCGCCCTTGATGTCTTCGAGCAGGAACCCCCGACCGAGTCCCCGCTCCTCACCCTCGACCAGGTGATCGTCACCCCGCACCTCGGGGCAAGCACGGTCGAGGCGCAGCTGAACGTTGCGGTCTCCGTGGCAAAGCAGTGCATCGAGGTCCTGAAAGGCGGCTCTGCAAAGTACGTCGTGAACGCACCGATGGTCCCGCCCGAACACGCGGAGATCCTCGCACCCTATGCCCAGCTTGCGGAGAAGATGGGCCGGTTCGTCACCCAGATCGCGGGCGGCAGGCTCTCGTCCGTTGAATGCATCTATGGCGGGGAACTCTCCGCGTATGCCGGCAGCATGAAGTTTGTCACACGGCTTGCCCTCAAGGGACTTCTCGACCCGATCCTCCAGCAGCCGGTTAATATTGTCAACGCGGACTTCATTGCAAAGGAACGCGGTATTGCGGTCAGCGAGACGGTGACACAGGAATCAAGCGGGTTCAAGAACCTCATCACCATCAGGATCAAGACCGACAAGGGCGAGGAGTCTGTCAGCGGCACGGTCTTCTTCAAGGGCCGGACCCGGATCGTTGCGGTTGGCGGCTACACGATGGACATGATCCCCGAAGGCCACGTGCTGGTCTCCCGGCACCTCGACAAGCCGGGCGTGATCGGGCGGGCGGCAACCATTCTCGGGAAGAACAATATCAATATCGCCGGCATGCAGGTAGGCCGGTTCAAGCCCGAGGAACCGGCGCTGATGGTCTTAAACGTGGACAGCGATGTCCCGCAGGCCGTGATCGAGGAGCTCCGTGGCCTTCCCGGCATCTTCTCCATGACGTTTGCCAAGATCTCGGATGAGAAGATCTAATTTTTTTTAATTAACAATCTGGTTTTTTCAATTCATAGTGGATAGCACATCTTTCCTGGTTGGTGATTTTTAAGAAAAGCTGCCCCCAGCCCCCCTAGGGGGCATCGCAAGCGCAAAGGGGGGCGATTATGATAACACATCCAGCAATTTCAACCAAACCTTATTGAATTTTTTTTCATCGCGATCACGACTCTGATCAAAAACCTGATCTGGATCAATCAGACTTTGATTAATTTTTTTGAGCAGACCCTGATTGAATTTTTGAAGAATGAAAAAAGATGAAAAGAATCCTTCAGGATTCCTCAAAGACTTTCACCGGCACCGGCATAATGTCCGGCCGCTTGTCGGTCATGAAGTACGTGTAGGGCAGCACATGGATCATGTACTCGAGATACCCTTTGATAAGATTCGATAACGCCTCGTTCCTGCACCCGAGTATGAGGATGTGCAGCCACTGGACAATGAGGCAGATGCACGCGATGATCCCGTATACCCAGAGGACAATGGCGATCAGGATCCAGTACACGATACGTATGAGCAGTTCAAGGCGGCCTGCATCGTGCTCGAACACGAAGAGCTGCTGCTGTGACGGTGTTCCATCGGTCATGGTAATACCAGATGAGTTCTTGGGACTTGCGGAAAATAAAGTACCCGGAATTTTACCCGGGCTTTTGCCGTATTCAGGCCCCGGGCACGGAACCGGTTACACTAATTTTTAATAATACCAGAGCAGATGTTATAGAGCATCAGACTTACGAGGGCTCGTGGTCTAGTTGGCTATGACGTCGCCTTGACATGGCGGAGGTCCTGAGTTCGAATCTCAGCGGGCCCATTCTTTTTCTTTTACGGTTTCTGCGAAGAGCGGGAGCGATTTTCACGCTTCTATTAAACAAAATACAATCGAGCAATCCCGGAAAAATGTAACAATTTCTTCGAAGAATTGCTGCGCAATTCTTCTCATCCTCGCAGTTCTAACGAACTACTCGGAGGTCGAAGAATTCTGGTGGAATCTTCTCCTGCTTCAGGTCTTACGACCTTCAGCAACTCGAAGAACGCTGAAACGTTCTTCTCGCGGTTCGGGTCTTATGCCTCTCAACGGGTCGAAGAACGCTGATGCGTTCTTCTCCTTCTCAAGGTCCTGATGGACCTTTTCGAATCTAGAAGAACTTCTTCCGCCACATGAAGAGGCCGAGGAGCACCGAGACGATGCACGAGATTGCAAAGATGATCTCAAAGGCAAGGGGTGTGTCCTTGAGGGGCAGGTCCGCAACGTTCATGCCGTAGAAACTGGCAATCATCGTCGGGATCGCGATGATGATCGTGGCCGAAGCGAGGAACTTCATCACGATGTTCAGGTTGTTGGAGATGATGGTGGCAAACGCCTGCGTCATGCCGTTTAAGATGTGCAGGTAGATCTGCGACATCTCCATTGCCTGCTTGTTCTCGATGATAACGTCTTCGAGGAACTCTGCATCGTCTTCGTACATCTTCAGGGGCTTGGTGCGCAGGATCCGCTCGAGCACAGCCTCGTTTGACTTAAGCGATGTCGAGAAGTAGATCAGGCTCTTTTCGAGTTCCATCATCTGGAAGAGCTCCTCGTTCTTCATCGAACGGTGCAGTTCCACCTCGATCCGTGAAATTGACCTCTCGATCTGGCGCAGGTGGTGCAGGTACGAGGAGGCGTTGCGGTGAAATATCTGGAAGAGAAAGAGCGTCCTCTTGACCGTATGGAAGTGCCTGACCTTTCCTGTGAGGAAGTCGTCAAGGATCGGGACTTCACGGTTGCAGACCGTGACAACCAGCTTGTCAGTGATGACAATTCCGAGCGGCAGGGTCGTTAATGTCCGGATTCCCTCCATATCGGAGACCATAGGGACATCGAGAACAACCAGGACCACTCCGTCCTCGGCATCGATGCGCGGCCGCTCCTCCTCATCGAGTGCCGCCCGGAGGAACTCAGGAGGGATGCAACAGGATTCAGCGGTCTTGGCCAGCTCGGCCTCAGTGGGGCTGGTCATGCGAACCCATGCGCCTTCTTCCGGTACACCTACGATCTCGGTGACTACGGGTTCGCAGTCTTTCTTTGACCGGTATATCTGTATCATGTCCCCACCTCCTGAAAGGAGCCTCCCTGGCGCTGATGTGATCAGCTAATGGTATCCGGTATTGTTTATAAGCCTGCGTTCCG
>Ga0153915_10000506_pt1 | contig 36058 bp, 33 predicted proteins | sample Opewatmetagenome_2_FD_107003 | JGI IMG/M metagenome (GOLD analysis project Ga0153915, IMG submission 107003) | Freshwater wetland microbial communities from Ohio, USA - Open water 3 Core 3 Depth 3 metaG | ecosystem: Environmental > Aquatic > Freshwater > Wetlands | place: USA: Ohio, Lake Erie... | reverse complement strand
CGGACCGTGCCGCGAGGTACTGGAGCACCCCGAACTCCTTCCGCGTCATCTCGATGCGCTGCCCGCTCCTTCGCGCCTCGTAGCGCCGGAAGTCCACCACCACGTCGTCGAACCGCAGCTCGTCAGGCAGGGCCTTGGGTGGGTTCAGGCGCCGCACGATGGCTCGGACACGCGCCAGCAGCTCTCGCACCGAGAAGGGCTTGGTGACGTAGTCGTCGGCGCCGAGATCGAGTCCGAGCACGCGGTCGGCCTCCTCGCCCCGCGCGGTGAGCATCAGGATCGGCGTGCGATCGCCCTCCTGGCGCAGCATGTGGCACACCTCGTAGCCGCTCATGCCGGGCAACATGAGGTCGAGGATCACCAGGTCCGGCTTCTGCTCGCGGATCAGACGGTGACCGGCCTCGCCGTCCGAAGCCGTCAGCACCTCGTACGACTCGACCAGGAGGTTGTCCTTGAGGCCGCGGAGGATCGCGGGGTCGTCTTCCACGATCAGCACCCGCGTCACGACACGCCCTCCTGCAGCGGGAGATGTATTGCGAACGTGCTGCCCTGCCCCGGAGAGCTCTCCACCGTTACCCGACCACCGTGCCCCTCCGCAATGTGGCTCACGAGCGTCAGGCCCAATCCGGTTCCCGGAATGCCGTCGTTATGCTTTGTGGGCACCCGGTAGAACTGCTCGAAGATCTTCTGCTGCTCGTCCAGGGCGATCCCGACTCCGCGGTCCCCGACCTCGATCACCGCCTGACCGTCGCCCTGCGTGAGCCGGAGGTCGATGACGCGGCTGGCGCCCGAGTACTTCATCGCATTCGAGAGGAGGTTCAGGATTGCCTGCTCGATCGCGTCACGATCGACGTTGGCCACCGGGATTCCGTCTCGCACCTCGACGTTCAATGTGAAGTGCTGCTGCTCCAGCTGATACCGCATCGCGCGGGCGGACGCGCTCACGATGTCCGCGAGATCGTTAGGCGCACGCCGGTACTCCTTCTGTCCGCGCTCGATCTTCGAGAAGTCCAGAACGTTGTTGAGCAACCGGGTCAGGCGCTCGCTCTCGTTGACGATCGTCTCCAGGTACTCCGACTGCGTCTCGCGATCGGGCGATCGTCCCAGCTGCAGCGTTTCCGCGAACATCCGAATCGCCGTGAGCGGTGTCTTGAGCTCGTGCGACACGGCGGAGACGAAGCGGGAGCGCATTTCCGCCAGGCGCAGCTCACGGCGGACATCGCGCGACACGAGGTACGCCCCGAAGAGCGTGACGCTGACCACGAGCAACAGAGCGACCACGATGAACCAGCGGCGCGCATCCCAGCCTGGCTCGGCTGCGCCGGGCAGGGACCGGAAGCGCGCCATGAGCCCGGGGAACGCGGCGCCGAGCAGCTCGCCGTCCGCCTCTTCGTTCGACGCGACCATGAGCTTGCCCGCGCCGCCGCTCGACTTGAACACAGCGTCCTGGGCCGCCGCGAACAGGCTGTCGGCCGAAACGGCAAGGATGACCTCGCCCTCCCCTCCCAGCGGTGCGGCCTTGCCGACCAGCCAGCGAGGGCTGCCATAGGGAACCCAGCGCGCTTCCGCGTTGGGCATACCCGGTCCCATCGCTCCCAGCCCCAGTCGCGGGAAGTCGCGCTGCAGAGCGATCAGCTGCTCGGCGCAGGCGAGGCGTCCTCTTATCGCACCCGCGAGATCAGCTGCGGTCCCGGCCTCAGCCGAATCGGCTGACGATCGCAGGCTCCCCACGAGATCCCGGAGGAGGTAGAGCGCGGTGGGGGAGAGCCACCCACCGGCGTCGGCAGCGCGTCGGGCGCGGTCGATGACGGCCTCACGCTGCACCCCGGCGTCGAGCAACCTCGTGGCCGCATACAGCGCCAGCGGCACACCGTGCTCATCTACGACGTCGAGCCTGGTCCGAAGGACGGCCGTGTAATCGCGCAGCGCCTCAGCGCGACGGCCCGCCGCCAGAAACGCACGGCCACGCAGCAGTCGCGCGTACGCAGCCTGCGCCGGATCGCCGGCCGCGGCGAGCGCTCCGGAGTAGGAGCTGACGGCCGCTCCCGGCTGCCGCGACCCGATCTCCGCGCGTTCGCCCTGGCCCATGAGCCGGGCGAACGCGTTCTGGTCGAGCAGGCGGCGGAAGCGTGCGGACCGAGGATCGCGCTCCCACGGCAGTTCCAGCTGGCCGTCCGCGGAGCGGGCAACGAGTACGACGGCGGGAGTCTGGTAGGTCCGGGAGAATACTCGCTGCGGGTCGGCTGCGAGCGCTGTGGCTTCCTGGAGCGCAATCCGCTCCAGCCGCGCGGCGAGCTCCTGGCGCAGCTGGCCGGTGATGCTGCGGCGCTCGTCGGCCAGGCGTTTCTCGCTGAGCTCGCGCTCCTGCGCGACCATGCGCAGGCCGAGGACGACCAGCACCGCGCAAGGAAGGATGATGGCAACGAGAAAAAGCAGGACCTGCCGCCGATGCCCGTGTGCAGCCATGGCCCAACCGAGTAGGACCGGCCTCGATTCTAATTCTGGAGCCCTGGTCCGTTGTCACGCAAATGTCAGGAAGAGCTGGAGAGGGTGCGCGGGGATATCAGACCGTACAGGTCCGAAATTGCGTTGCATTCGTCAGCCGCCGTGGTCAGGTTTCGCGCACTGCTCCACCGCCGCTGGCCTAGACGGCCTCACCGCGCCAGAGCGAGCGCCCCGCCCGGGGCGCCCCACCGACAGATGCGACCGCCAGACCCCTGGCGGACTCTTCCCGTGTCCGGTGTCGGAGGGGCAACGCCCATGAGAAGCATCGCGCCATTCTTGGCCCTCGTGATCGGGCTCGTCGCGTGCCAGGACAGACAGACCACGGGCCCCACCGACGGCCCGCAGCTAGCCGTCACGTCCACGCGTCCCGTCCATCAGGTGATCGGCGGCGGATCCATCGTTCGCGAGGACATCGCCGGCGCGCCGCGCGAGATCTACGGCTTCCAGGCCCTGGTGGACGCCGCAGGCCGCGCCACGGGCGAGGCGGAGGTGCACTTCCCGAGCGACGTCGTGAAGATGCACATCGCCGTCAAGTGCCTGGCGATCGAGCGCAACATGGCGTGGCTGTCCGGGCCGGTCACGCGCTCGGACAATCCGGCCACGCCGGTTGGCAGGGTCTTCCTGTGGCAGGTGCAGGACAACGGCGAGGTGCAGGGAGCCCCGCCTGATTTCATCAGCAACTTCGTCTACAAGAGGGATGGGAACTATCAGCCAGACGTGTGCCGCTGGAAGCCGGCCATGGACACGTACCCGTGGGACAACGGCAACGTCTGGATCCTGACCCCCGGCGCTCCAAGCCTGTCGGACCTTGTCGGCACCTGGGACGCGACGGTGCTCTACTTCATCAACCCTGAGAATCCCGCGGACACGGCGGACTTGTTCAAGGCGGGCGCGCAGTTGCGGTGGACGGTGGCCCCTGACGGCCGCTTCTCACAGATCTGGTGGCGCCCTGGAGTGATCTTTGAGAACGTCACGGGCGTGATGGATCTGGTGAACGGGCAGCTCGTCATGTGGACCGGCGAGGACCCGACCCCGACCCCGATTGCCTGCCAGGATCTGCGGTTCAACGGCAGCACCATGAGCGCACGATGTGACGTCGAGGCCGGCTACGACTGGGACGGAGATGGTGACGACGATCCATCGCGCGTCGTCGGAGAGTGGCGGCTCAAGCGGACCGGGGTCCTGGTGGGCGATGTGGCGGGAACGTGGGACGCGACCAAGTGGCGGTACACCAGCGTGTCGGACCCGACCAGGTCCGTAAACTTGGTGTCTGCAGGCGTGGCCATCACGCTGACGGTCGGGCTCGACAGCCGGGGTACCGTCGCGTTCTCGACCGGCGAGACGGACACGGGGGAGCTGCTCTTCGACGGTAGCCAGATGCTGACCCGGAACGGTGAAGCTGCCGCCTACACCTTCACGCTCGACAAGACGACGTGGTCGTTCACCGGGCTCCATCCCTATGACGTCGACGGCAACGGAACGAGGGAGCCGGCGACGCTGGAGGTAGTGCTGGCGCGGCGGTGACGGGATCGGCGCGCAGGAGCGACTGAGGTCGGGCCGCAGGCGAGGGAGCAGAACGACGGGGTGCGGGTGGTTGCCGGACGGCGAAGCAGGAGTTGGCTCCGCCGTCCGGCAACTTCTCTATTCTCCGTCGTTCTCGATCACCGCATCGGCCTCGATCTCGACCAGCATCTCGGGGTCGACCAGGGCCTGCACCTGCACCATCGTGCTCGCGGGCCGGATCTGGCCGAACACCTGGCCGTGCGCCTGTCCGATCGCCTCCCAGTCGCGGATGTCGCGCACGAACACCCGCGTCCGCACCACGTCGTTGAGGCTCGCTCCCGCCTGCACCAGAGCGCGTTCGATGTTCCTCAGCGCCTGCGCGGTCTGGGCGCTGGCGTCGCCGCGGCCGACCAGCTCCCCACGCTCGTCCGTCGCCGTCGTGCCGGCCACGTAGACGGCGTTGCCGACCCTGACCGCCCGCGAGTAGCCGACGATCGGCTCCCACGGCGTGCCGCTCGAGATGTTGGTCCGCTCGCGGCCCGCCATCAACGGGTCTCGGCACGAGCCGCCACGTCGATCCGGCCCAGCCGCTGGATGCCGCTTTCGGCCAGCCAGATCCGGCCCCGCGCGCGGTCCACTGCGATGTTGCGCACGATCGAGCCCGGCGTGGGGATCTTGACCGACTCCATCGCGTGGCTGCGGCGATCGAATGCGACGATGGAGCCGCTGGCGACCTCGTCGAACCACAGGCGCCCGTCCGGCCCGATCGCGATCCCGTAGGGCGCGCCGTGCGCCGTGGGCGTCGGCCACTCGCTGAAATGCCCGGTCTTGGGGTCGTACGCCCCGAGATAGCCCTGGGCGTAGTCGGTGTACCAGACCGTCCCAGAGTCGTCCACAACCAGCCGGCGCGGGCGCGCGTCCTGGCGGGGCAGGCTCACCTCCGTGAGGGTGCCCGCCGGCGGCACGAGGTGCGCCAGCTTGTTGGTCCCGAACAGCGCCACCCACAGAGTGCCGTCGGGCGCGAGCGCGAGTCCGTACGGATGCGAGCGGGGTGTTGGCACGGGAAAGGTCGTGGCCTCGCCACTGAGCGTGTCGAGGCGGCCGATCACGCCGCCACGCTGCACAGTGAACCACACGTAGCCGCCGAGGACCAGGGGCGTGTGGGGATCGGGCATCGTCGCCGGCAGCTTGACCTCGCGGATCGTCCCCGTGGCGGGGTCGAGGTGGCCGATGGTGCCGTTGGCGTTCCCCGTGTACCAGATCGTCCCGTTCGGCGCGACGGTGATGCCGTGCGGGCCGGCCTTCGGACTCGGCGTGGGCTGGTCACTGAAACGCCCCGTCGCGGGATCGAGGTGACCAATGCGGCTGTTGGCCTGGTCTGTATACCAGACCCTGCCGGCCGCGTCCACCGCGGGATCGTGCGGAAAGGCGCCGGGCGTCGGGATCTCGTACTCCACGATGGCGGGGGGCGCGGAGAACCGGGCGGCGTCGGTGCGGCTGGCGTCGGTGCGGGCGGCGGCGAGCGCCGCGACGAATCCGGCGGACGCGAGGATGCTGCTCGCGGCTGCGAGACGGGGCATGGTGGTCCCTGGGAATGGTGGTGCCGAAAGGTAGGTGCGGCGCCGCGCGGCGACCATCCCCCGCCGTCCGGCCCCAGCGAGGAGCGGGCGGGCTGGCCGGCCGATGGCTCGAGAGGCCGCCTGGGGGCTTCGCCGGCTGGGTGGGCGGCTCCCGGAAGGGCGGTCGGATTCGGGGCCCGGATCAGGCGCCCCTGGGCACGTCACGCCCTTATGGTGTATCATCGGATATGGGACAAAAAGGACCTTACTTACGGAGGGCTCATGGAACTTCGTCGTCAGAATGGCTACGCGTCAGCCACGGCATCTGCAGACCCCACCGCGATCAAGCGGTTCGACAGGCCCGAGCAGCTGCTTGTCTTCGACAGCGGGCGGCTCGAGGTGATCACGGTGGCGGGCAGGACCATCGGGAAGGGGAGCTACGCGCCCGGATGGCGGTGGTCGCGCTGCGCCGTGCCATCGGCGACGCGCGAGCCCACCGAGACCTTAGGCGTGGTGCTCTCGGGCCAGGCCCGGGTCCAGACGCAGGCGGGCAAGGAGGTGGCCCTCACTCAGGGGGACTTCTTCCACACCGTCGTCGCCAACGGGCACGACGAGTGGGTGGTGGGCCAGCGTCCGTGTGAGATTCTGTATCTGAGCGGCGTGGAGGGGCTGATCAGGCAGCTGCACGGAGCGGCATGAGGCGGCCGCGCGACCGCCGGCTCGTTCGTCACGATGAGCCGGCGGCTGCGCCGTCCCGCACTCCGCTTGGAGCGGGGGAGGAGCGCAACAGCCGCTCCAGCCCGCACCCGTGGTCGGGGGCGCGGGCACCCGTGGCCGAGGCGCTTCGCTCAGCCCGCGGCTGAACCGGCTCCGGCGTAGTAGGTGGAGGCGCGGTAGCGCGCCAGCGCACGGGCTGCCAGCATCTTCACCAGCACCGCCAGCGGCACCGCCACCAGCAGCCCGACGAACCCCAGCAGCAGGCCGAACAGCGCCAGCGCGATCATCACCCAGACGGGATTGAGGCCCACGGCGCCACCCACGATCCGCGGCCCGGTGATGACCTGGTCCATGAACTGCACCACGCCGAACACGACCAGCAGCTGCAGCAGGGACGTCCCGATCGCGCCGGAGGCGAGCGCGAGGATCAGGCCGGGGATCAGACTCAGCGGGAGCCCGATGTAGGGGATCAGGTTGCCCAGCCCCGCGCTCACCGCCACCAGCAGCGCTCCCGGAAACCCTAGCAGGCCCAGGCCGAGCCCGGTCAGCGTCGCGACCAGCGTCGCCTCGGTGAGCTGCCCGCGCACGAAGCGGCCGAGCTGCGAGTCGTATTCGCGCACGAAGAGCAGGAGCTCCGTCCGGCGCGCGGGCGGCACCAGCTCCGCGAGCCAGTCCGTGATCCGCCCCCACGCGTTCAGCAGGTGGTAGGTGACGACCGGCGTGACGACGACGTAGCCCAGGATGGTGAGCGCGATGCTGACGCCGCGCCCGATCCCCATGATGCCGCCCCAGATCCCCCGCGCGATGTCCTGCCAGCGTTCCTGCACCATGGCCGCCAGGTCGCTCGCCGAGAGGGCGCGCAGCTTCGCCGCCTGCGCTTCGGTCAGGAGACCCTGGTTGCTTGCGAGGAAGCTGGTGCGCAGCCGGTCGAGCCAGTCGGCCAGCCGCGCGAGCAGCACCGGGAGCTGCTGCGCCAGCTGCACGACCTGCCGCTGGATCGCCGGCACGAGCAGCGCGATGAGTATCACCAGCGCGGCAAGGAACGGCAGCAGCACCAGCAGGCTCCCGAGCCAGCGCGGGACCCGGCGACCTTCGAGCCAGGTGACGGCGGGGGCGAGCAGGTAGGCGAAGGCGAGGCCGAGGACGAACGGCGCCAGGAGCGAGCCCGCCACCCAGAGCAGCCAGACGGCGATGAGCGCGGTCGCGATGGCCAGCAGGCGCGCCACGTGGCGGTTCCGGCGCTCGGGCCACAGCGCGGCCCAGAGCAGGGCGAACGCGACCAGCGGCGAGAGCACGGCTCGGACCGCGTAGAGCAACAGCGCCAGGAGGAGGATGGCCGGCGCGACCAGCGCCGCCAGCCGCATCCCCCGGCCGGCGATCCCCGCACCCGGCTCCGCGTCGGGCGTGATCACGGGCGCTACGCTACCACTCGCGGGGGCCCGTCACAACCCGGCGGATCAGCAGGATGACCCCCGCCGCCAGGAACAGGTGGACCCAGCCCGCGCCGACGGGGACGACGAAGGCCAGGACGATCCAGGCCACCAGAGAGAGCAGGCCAAGCGCCAGCGAGAGGTTCATGAGTTTGCTCCGTGGTCGTTCCTGCGACACTGTGCAGCCAGTGCGACCCGGCACCGGGGCCTCCTGCCGCCGTCACACCACGAGTGTGCCGTGCGCCCTTGACGCGTTCCGGGCCCAGTCCTATCTTCGCCTCGGACCGTTGGAAGACGGAGCGGAGAGACAAATTATTGAGCCAACAGGTCCGATGGTGGTCCCATATGCGCCGGCGGACGTCAGGCCCCTTCGGTGGGGTAGACGGAACCCGATGCGCGGGGCCAGGGGTTCGAGTCGGGCTTCAATAATCCTCTTCGCTCCAATGTGAACGCCCCGGGCTCACGCTCGGGGCGTTGCCTTTGGCGGTGTGGTGCGGGCGCGGCGCCGCGGGCCCTCGCGCACCACCTCGAGGAAGACCCGCGGCGCGGCGAAGGGCTGCCGGCGGGCGGCGGCCAGCACGATGACCATCGCCGACCAGAGCAGGTAGAGCGCCAGCACCGGCTCGCGCCAGTGCGGCCACAGGAACTGCACCAACCACAGCACGAACAGCAGCGCTGCCTGCCACCATTCGAACCGCATTCCCATCAGGAGCAGCAGTGCGAGGAACGACTGCGCGAGGGTGAGTGCGATCTCGAGCCGCTGCGCCGGGTCGAAGTCGAACGCGATCCAGCCCCCGCCGGCCGCCGCGTGCGACCACCCGAAGACCAGCGGGATCATCGCTGCGAGGACGGTCCACTGGTTGATGTTGCTGGAGACCATGTTCATCAGCGCCATCGGCGCCTTGTCCACGCGTCTCGCCCAGTAGAAGGCCGACACCTTCTCGGGAAACTCGGACAGGAACGGCGCCACCCACTGCACGAAGACGAAGTCGCTCACGCCCAGCACCAGTGCGATGCCGAGCATGGACTCGAGAAACGGCGCCGCGGTGAAGTAGAGCAGGGCGCCGCCGGCGACGAACAGGCCGGTGATGGCCGCGACCCGCCGCGCGCCGCCGAGGCCGTATGCCCAGCGCGAGACGGCCGGCGCGTCGGCCAGTTCCTCCTCCTCGTGGGGCGGCACCCGCAGCAGCACCGCCAGGTACGCGAGGTACAGCACGACGAGGACGGCCGCGTCGTAGACGGTAATCGAGCGCTTGAGCCAGATGACGACGAAGTAGAGCAGCGGCGGGAGCAGGCCGACGATCTCGATCGCGTGTTCCCGCTCCAGCACGATGGTGGGGAGCCGCCCCCGCGTCTTCCGCCCGGAGAACGCGGCCACGAAGTAGATCATCGGCCAGCCGAGCCCGATCAGCAGCCGGATCGCGCCGGTGAGGTTGGCGACCGCGAGGTGCATGCGCGCCGGATTCTTGCCGGCCTGCCAGGCGATCACCGCCTCGACGGCGAACTCGGGTAGGGTCTGCAGCCAGGCGAGCGCCGCGAGCGCGAGCCCCTGGGAGATCAGGAACTGCGCGGCTTCGGCGCCCCAGGCGACCAGGAAGGCGGAGAGCAGGATGGACGGGAAGGTCCACAGAGCCGAGAGCGCCGCCGCGCCGGCCGCGACGCCCGGTTTCACGACGGCGCCGAGGGCGCCGAGCGGCTTGACTGTCATGCGGGCCGGGGCATTATCTCTCTTGGCCGGCGAAGTTAACGGTCGCGTCGCACCTCAACAAGCAAGTGCCGCATGTGTCCACAGGTCGTCGTCACCCGTCGCGCGCACTTCAACGCCGCCCACCGCCTCTTCAACCCGGCCTGGTCGGAGGCGGAGAATGCGCGCGTCTTCGGGCCCTGCGCCAACCCGAACTACCACGGCCACAACTACAATCTCGACGTCTCGGTGGTCGGCGAGCCGGACCCGGCGACCGGATACGTGGTGGACATCAAGGCCCTGAAAGACGTCATCGAGGAGCGCGTGGAGCGCCAGCTCGATCACCGGAACCTCAACCTCGACGTCCCCGAGTTCGCTCGCACGATTCCCACGGCGGAGAACATCGTGCAGTGGTGCTGGCGGCAGCTCGAGCCGGCGATCCCCCGCGGGAGGCTGTGCCGCGTCGTGTTGTGGGAGACGGAGCGCAATCTGGTCGAGTACACCGGAGGCTGACGTGGACCTCTCGAAGGTGGAGTTCGAGGACCTGATCGAGGAGATGCTGCGGCGCCTGAACGAGGACCCCAAGCGCCCCGGCCTCGAAAAGACCCCCCACCGGGTCGCGGCCTCGCTGCGGTGGCTCACCCGCGGGTGCTGCATCGACGCCGAGCAGGTGATCCGCGGCGCCATGTTCGCCGAGCCGCACGAGAGCATGGTGCTGGTGCGCGACATCGAGCTGTACTCCATGTGCGAGCACCACCTGCTGCCGTTTTTCGGTGCGGCGCACGTGGCCTATCTCCCCGCCGGCCGCATCGTCGGCCTCTCCAAGATCGCGCGGTTGGTGGACATCTTCGCCCGGCGGCTGCAGGTGCAGGAGCGGCTCACCGACCAGATCGCCGACGCTCTCCAGTGCACCCTCGAGCCCGCCGGCGTGGGCGTCGTCATCGAGGCCTACCACCTCTGCATGATGATGCGCGGCGTGGAGAAGCAGCACTCGAAGACCGTCACCTCAGCGCTCCGCGGCGCGTTCCGCGACGATCCGCGCACCCGCGACGAGTTCCTGCGTCTCGTGCAGGGAGGCTTCAGGATCACGTGAGCGATCCGCCGCTCTTCGGCCGGACGGCGGTGGTCGCCGGTGCCTCTCGCGGCATCGGCCTCGCCGTGGCCGAGGAGCTGCAGGCCGCCGGCGCCCACGTGGTGCGGCTGGCGCGGAGCCTGGCCGACGCGGAGCGGGAGCGGCGCACGGACATCCGCTGCGATCTCGCGGACGGCGTCGCGGTCGCCAGCATGGCGCAACGGGTCGTGGGGTCGCGCGGCGCACCCGACATCCTCGTCAGCAGCAGCGGGGCGTTCCTGGTGAAGCAGCTCGCCGAGACGACCCCGGAGGAGTTCCGCGCCCAGCTCACCGGGAACCTGGTGGGACCGTTCCTCGTGCTGCGCGCGTTCCTCCCCGCGATGGTGGAGCAGGGCCGCGGGCTGATCGTGATCATCGGCTCGGTGGCGGATCACCGGGCCTTCCCCGGGAACGCCGCCTATGGCGCGGCGAAGGCCGGGCTGAGAGGCCTCCACCGGGTGCTGCTGTCGGAGCTCGCGGGGAGCGGCCTCAAGGCGACCCTGATCTCGCCGGGGCCCGTCAATACGACGATCTGGGATGCGGTGGACCCCGACTCGAAGCCCGGCTTCACCCGGCGGGCCATGATGCTGCGGCCCGAGGACGTCGCGGAGGCGGTCCTGTTCGTGGCCACGCGGCCGGATGCGGTGCACATTCCCGAGCTTCACATCGAGCCGAGGACATGATGCGACGGACTCTCGCCCTCCTTGCGGTCGCGACGGCGTTGCTGGGTGCGGCGCGGCACGCCCCCTCGCGAGGCGTCGCGTCCCTGCCGCCGCTGCCGGACTCGAGCGGCTGGGGCATCCACATCCTGGCGCTGGGCCGCGGCGACGACGGCGCCATCTGGGTGGGCACGTACGGCGACGGGATCTACGTGCTGCGGCCCGGCGCGGGGGCGTGGGACCACCTCCGCGCCGACACGCTGGCCGGCAGCATCTCCTTCAATCTCGTGCACGCCTTCGCGTTCGCGCCGCGCGGCGACATCTGGTACGGCACCGCGGGGAACGGCTGGGGCCTGTCGCGCGACGGCGGCCACACCTGGACGAACTGGGAATACCGGGATCTCGGCCCCAAGTGGCAGTACGTCGCCCCCGACGGGATGGTGATGCGCGGCGACACGCTCTACGTCGCGACCGCGGATGGCATCCGATACACGTGGGACCACGGCGTGACGTGGGGCCTCGTGACGGACAGCGGGCCCGGTGCGCTCCCGGACCCGTACGTGCTCACCATCGCGCCGGCGCGCGACTGGGGTCTGTGGGTCGCAACGCTGCGCGGCCTGGTGCAGTGGCGGCCCGGCGCCAGGGCGGAGCCGGCCGACCCGTCGCCCGTCCCGGCCCTGGGCGCGCGCATCCGCTCGATCTTCGTGGTGCGAGGGGAGAAGGCGGTCGTGCCGCTGGTGCTGGGGGGCGAGCGGTGCCCCGGCAGCCTGAGGCCGAAGCTCCGCCAGCAGAAGGCGTACTGGCAGTGTGTCGCCCTGCTGATGCGGGACGCGCCCGCCGTCGGTCGCGCGGTGCGGCAGCTGGCGGGATGCGACGGTCTGATGTGCGGAGGCGCCACGTCGTCCGGGGCGTTTCGCAGCGAGCGGCTGGGCCTGGGTCTCTACGCCCCGGGCCCCACGGCGCGCTCACGTGACGTGTATGCCGTGCTGCCGCCAGCGCCGGGGGTGGCGGGCGACACCCTCTTCGGCACGGCGTGCGGCTTCCTCGGCGCGCAGCCGCCCGCATGCCTGGAACGGGGCGACACCACCGGCGTGCGGCCGCCGGCGCCGTTGCTGCACCGGTTCTTCGGCCGGCCGATCGCGCTCGCCGACCAGCCCTACATCGACCAGACGTACCGGTACGGCTCGACGCTGGGCGGCGTTTTTCAGCAGCACCAGGGCGTCGAGTTCAACGATCCGAGGGGGAGGCCGGTGCGGGCCATCGGCCCGGGCGTGGTGGTGTACGCGGGGCCGGCGGAGCAGGGGGCGCTCACCGTCGCGATTCGTCACGACACGACGCTCGCGGTGGAGGGCGGCCGGATGCACGTCTTCTCGACCTACTACCACAACTCGCGGCTGCTGGTCGCGGTGGGACAGCACGTGGTCCGCGGCCAGACGATCAGCCTGGTGGGCAACACCGGCCGGGCGACCAACGAGCACCTGCACCTCGAGATCCACGTCGCCCCCACCGATTCGGTTCCCGCGATCGTGGACCCGGCGCAGCGCTTTCCGGCGTACACACGCAACCCGGAGCTGTGGATCGAGCCGTTGCCCGGCACCGGCGTGGTGGCGGGCCAGGTGTGGGACGAGCGCGGCCGCCCCATGCCGCAGGCGCGCATCTACGGCCTCGTGAAGCCCGAGCCGCAGGAAACCCCGTTCAGCTATGCGGAGACGTACGGCGACCGCACCCACTCCGATCCTTCGTACGGCGAGCACTTCGCCATCGGCGACGTTCCCTCCGGTGAGTACGACTTGGGCGTGACGATCGGCGGCAGGAAGGTCGTTCGCCACGTCGTCGTGGAGGAGGGGAAGCTCACCTGGGTCGAGTTCAGGCCGTGAGACTGGTTGCCAGTTGCCGGACGCCGAGTTGCCAGTGGTTACCAGTTGGCAGTGCTCACGCGGGGAACAAACGTCACGCCATCGCGCTACTGCACCTCTTGTTCACCTCTTGTTCATAGAACTCACTGAGATCCTCCGCTGCCCCAACGATCACGCCGAGTCCTACGTCGTCGCGGCGCCGATCGCGATGGACGGCCGGCGCATCGTGCGCGGCGTCATCGGCTGCCCGGAGTGCAAGGCCGAGTTCCCCATCGTGGATGGGGTCGCCTACTTCGGGGCAGACCCGGGCACGCAGGCCCGCCCGCCGCTGCCCGACTACGACGTCGCCGCGCTGAGAGCGTTCCTGAACCTCGACGGACCCGGTGGCTACGCGGCGCTGGTGGGGAGGGCGGCGCGCTTCGGCTCCGAGGTCGCAGCGCTGCTGCCCGGCGTCCATATCGTCGCCGTCAATCCGCCCGCGGGGGTGGCGCCGCTGCCGATGCTCTCGCTGCTCGTGGCCCCCCGCGGGCTCCCCTTCAAGTCCGCGACGCTGCGCGCGGTGGCCCTGGGTGCCGACTGCGCAGCCATCCCGTGGCTGGCGGACGCCGCACGCGTCCTGCTGCCAGGGCTGCGGCTGGTGGTCGAGGACGAGCGCGCCAGCCCCGAGGGCATCTCGGAGCTGGCGCGCGGCGCGGGGCTGTTCGTCGGAATGAAGGACCGCTAGTCGACCAGCACCGGGACGCTCTCCAGGTACAGTGCGTCGATCTGGCGCTGGTACTTCTTCTCCACGATCCGCCGCCGCACCTTGAGGGTCGGCGTCAGGTCCCCGTTCTCGATCGAGAAGTCGTTCTCCAGGAGCAGGATCTTCTTCGGCGTCTCGTAGCCCGCGACGTCGTGCAGCATCTTGTGGACCTCGCGCTCCATCTTCGCGTTGACCTCGGCCATCCTGATGAGTCCGCGGTGGTCGGCGTACGCGAGGTTCTTGTACTTGGCCCAGGCGTCGAGGTGCTCGAAGTTCGGCACCACCAGCATGATGCAGAACTTCCGCTTGTCGCCCAGCATCACCGCGTTGGCCACGTACTTGTTCTTCTTCACCATCCCCTCGATCGGCTGTGGCGCGACGTTCTTGCCGCCAGCGGTGACGATCAGGTCCTTCTTGCGGTCCGTGATCCGGAGGCACCCGTCGGCGTCCAACGCGCCGATGTCGCCGGTGTGGAACCAGCCGTCCGGATCGAGGGCGTCGCGGGTCGCCTCCGGCTTGTTGTAGTAGCCCTTCATCACGTGCCGGCCGCGGGTCAGGATCTCGCCGTCCAGCGCGATCTTGACCTCGACACCAGGGAGCGGCGGGCCCACCGTCCCGATGCGTGGGCGCTCCAGGCGGTTGGCGCAGATGACCGGGGAGGTCTCCGTCAGCCCGTACCCCTCCAGGATCGGGAGCCCGGCGGCGTAGAAGAACTTCGCGATGTCCGCGGCCAGCGGCGCGCCGCCCGAGACGAAGAACCTGAGCCTCCCGCCCGTCCGTGCCTTGAGCTTGGAGAAGACCAGCCGCTGCGCCAGGGCATACTGCCAGTTCAGCGGGGCAGGTGGCTGCCGGCCCGCAAGCTTGTGGTCGGCCCAGCGGTCCGCCACGTGCCTGGCCCAGAAGAAGATCCGCTTCTTCACCGCGCCGCCGGCGAGCGCGTTCTCGAACACCCGCGAGTACATCTTCTCATACAGCCGCGGCACCGATGTGACGATCGTCGGGCTCACCTCGACCAGGTTCTGCGGGACGGTGTCCATGCTCTCCGCGTAGTTGATCGTCGCCCCCGCGTAAAACATGGCGTAGTGGCCGGCCATCCGCTCGAAGATGTGCGAGAGGGGCAGGAAGCTGAGGCACGAATCGGGCGGCCCGATGCGGAACACCTGGAGCGCGCTGATGACGTTGGACCAGATGTTGTCGTGCGTGAGCATCACGCCCTTGGGGTCGCCGGTCGTGCCCGAGGTGTAGATGATCGTCGCAATGTCGTCGGGCTTGGCTGAGAGCGCGTCCGCCTTGAAGTTCGCTCCCTCGCCCGCCGCCTCCGCCTCCGCGCCCGACGCGTACAGGTCCGCCAGCCCGATCACGCCGGGCCCCTTCGCGTCCGGGTCCATCGCGATGAGGTGCTTCAGCGCCGGCAGATCCCCTCGGATCTCGAGGATCTTGGCGAGCTGCGGGGCCGTGGATATGAAGATCGCGACCGCGCCCGCGTCGTTGAGGATGTAATGGATCTGCCGCGCGGGCAGCGACGGGTAGAGCGGTACGTCCGAGGCGCCGATGGCCAGGCACGCGAAGTCGGCCACCAGCCAGCCGGGGCGGTTCTCCGAGAGGATCGCCACTCGATCGCCGTGTCGCACGCCCAGCCGCTTGAGGGCGAGGCCGGCACGCTGCACGCGCTGAACCAGCTCCTGGTGCGTCAGCGAGCGCCAGGTTCCTCCCGACGGCTTGCAGGCGACGGCCTTCGCCTTGTGGCCGTGGCGCTCTGCCGCGTCGTAGAAGAGTTGGGTGAGTGTGCCCTTCGGTGCAGGAGCGGCCATGAGAGCCCTCCGCTACTGGAATCGCACGACGAACTGCACCGGCGAGCCCTTGACCGGCGTGCCCACCGCGCGGCTCGCCCTCGCCTCCACCACCACCGAGTCGGGCAGCAGCGGAGCGCCCCGCCTGAGGACGATCACCCCGGCCGTGCCCGACGTGCCGGTCAGCGCCACCTGGGTCAGCGAGTCGTTCCCCAGCGTCACCGACGCCGCGGACGGGCTCGGGGAGGCGGGGTAGACGATGGCGAAGCTGACCAGGTACCCGGCTCCGAGCGCGAGCGGCTGCGCCGGGTTGGTCCTGAGGTCGAGGAGCCCGGCCTTCAACGAATCCGAGGCAGAATCTGAGGCGGGAACCGTGTCGGGGCTAGAGGTCACGGCGACGAGCGAGTCCGGCGCCCTCACCACCGTGACGCTCAACGGGGCCGACGACAGCGCCCCGGCCAGCGCCACGACCTTCCCCGGTCCCGGCTGCACGCCGATCAGGCCCAGGTCGGCAATGTCGATCGCCACGGTATCGGGGGTGAGGGACGCCAGCCGGACGGGGACGCCGGGGATCGTGTCGCCCGCGCGGTTCCTCACCCGCACGCCGACGATGACGGTGTCGAGCTCCTCGAGCCTCAGCGGTGGCGCCTGGCTGGTGACGAACTCGATGGCCACGGGCGCGTTGGCGTCACCCGCGATGCTCGTGCACCCTGTCGCCAGTAGCAGGATCGCGCACGCCGCGATGGGCGTGGCGGTACGGATGGTCAGGCTCCTTCCACGCCCACGGACGCCTGGGGCGACGCGCTGTCGTCGATGTCCCGCAGCGCCCGTTCGGCGTGCCCGATCCACTTCTGCGCGTCCACGCCCCGGGGCGGGTTGCCCAGGAACGCCTTCAGGTGCTGCACGGCGGCTTCGATGTCGCCACGCTTGATCAGCAGGAACGCGAGGCCGTAGTGGGCGCCCGCCAGCGTCGCGTCGGCCTCCAGCGCCTTCTTGTAGTGGCGGATGGCGTCCTCGATCTTGCCGGTGCGGCTGAGCGCGATGGCCAGGTTCTGCAGAATGCGCGGCTCGTTGGGGTGGTCGCGCAGGGCCAGCCGGTAGCTGGTGATGGCGGCGTCGTAGTCGCCCTGGCGCTCGAGGGCCAGCGCTTCGTTGAGGTAGTCAAGTCGTTGCGGCTTGAGGGGTCGGCCGTCGAAGGCGCGGTCGCCCAGAAAGCGCCGGAAGAGACCCATGGACGCGCAAGATAGTAATCGGCCAACCGCTTGGCAACGACCAACCTAGGGGTTATGGTGTCTCCGGTCGGGTCGTGCATGCCGGGTGCTGCCGCCCACACCCCACACCCCTCACCCCGTACACCTACACCCCAAGGTGCCATGCCCCGCTCCCCGAAGCCCCCGCAGACTCGTCCGGTCATGGAGGTCGACTGGCCATTCTTCGGCGAGCTGTGCCGGGGCCTGGCGCTCAAGGTGTCCCGCGACTACGAGCCCGACCTGGTGGTGGGGATCGCGCGGGCAGGCGTCATCCCCGGCGCGGTCATCGCGAGCATCCTCCGGTGCGACTTCGCGTCCATCGCGTTGACCCGGGTGCGCGAGGGCGACCGGCCGGCGCTGGTCTCGCGCCCCAGCCTCAGCCCCAAGGGCCGGAAAGTGCTGCTGGTGGACGAGACCTGCGACTCGGGCGACACGATGCGCCTCGCGGCCTCGGTGATGCGGGAGGAAGGCGCCAAGGCCCTCAAGACGGCGGTCTCGTTCAATACCGGCGACTACAAGACGGACTACTGGGGCATCCAGACCCAGGCCTTCATCATCCTTCCCTGGGACCGCTGGGTGGTCGCCGACGGCGAGCTGGTCGTGCGCCCCGACTACGAGGCGGCGCTGCGCGAGGCAGCCGGGCCGGGCGCGGCGGGGCCGGGGGTCGGGGGCGAGTCGGCGCGGGGACGATCGGGCGAGTCGGGGTCGGCGGCCAGGAGGCCGGCGACGTGACCGGTGGCGATGCGCTCCGGGACCGGCTCGGCGAGGCCCTGAAGAGGTCGCGCGCCGACTACACCGAAGTGCGCTTCGAGCGCACGCGGTCGAGCCGCGTTTCTTTCCGCGGACGGCGTCTCGAGGTCGCGGCCGAGAGCGTGGATGCGGGCGGGTGCGTCCGCGCGCTGGTCAGGGGCCGCGGCTGGGGCGTCGCGTCGTTCACCACCCTCGACGACCTGCCGCGGATGGTGGCGGCGGCGGTGGAGATGTCGCGCGCCATCGTCCTCCCGGAGCCCATCCGCCTCGCCGACGTCGAGCCCAGGGTCGACGAGGTGGTGCCGACGATAGACGGCGATCCGCAGGCGATCTCCCTCGCCGAGAAGCGGCGGTTTGTCGAGGACCTGAACGCCCTCATGCTCGCCGCCTCGGAGAAGATCGCCGACACGCAGTCGAGCTACTACGACGAGCGCACCGAGTGGTGCTTCGGCAACAGCGAGGGCGCCTGGCTCTTCGAGCTGCGGCCGGAGATCGGTGTGTCGGCGCTCGCCACGGCGCGCGACGGCGAGGTGATCGAGCGCTACCACGACTCGGTAGGGCTCCGGAAGGGGTGGGCGAGCGTTCAGGGGCTGGAACCGATGTTCACCGGCGCGGCGGCCAAGGCGGTCGAGCTGCTGTCGGCCCCCTCGGTCAAGGGCGGCACCTATCCGGTGGTGCTGGATCCGCGCCTGGCCGGGGTGTTCGTGCACGAGGCTTTCGGGCACCTGTCGGAGGCTGACTTCGTCTACGAGAACCCGCAGGCCCGCGAGATGATGACCCTCGGCCGCCGCTTCGGCAGCGACATCGTGAACATCGGGGATGACGGCAGCGCAGCCGGCCTCCGGGGCACGCTCCCCTACGACGACGAGGGCACGCCCACCCAGCGTACCGAGCTGATCAGGAACGGGATCCTGGTCGGCCGCCTGCACAGCCGCGAGACGGCGGCGAAGATGGGCGAGCGCCCGACCGGGAACGCCCGCGCCATCAACTTCCGACACCCGCCGATCGTCCGGATGACCAACACGTACATCGAGGGCGGCAGCGGCACCTTCGAGGATCTGATCGCCGACCTCAAGCTCGGCGTGTACGCGCTCGACATGATCGGGGGGCAGACGTTCCTCGAGAACTTCAGCTTCTCCGCGGCGCACGGCTACATGATCCGCGATGGCAAGGTGGCGGAGATGGTCAAGGACGTGGTGCTCGCGGGCAACCTCTTCAAGTCGCTGCAGAGCATCGACCGGCTGGCCGGCGACTTCCGCTTCAACCAGATGGGCGGCGGGTGCGGCAAGGGCGGCCAGTCTCCGCTCCCGGTGACCGAGGGAGCCCCCCACGTTCGCTTTGCCGAGCTGCTGGTAGGTGGAGAAGTCGGAAGCTAGGGTGTCACCCATCACCTGATCCGTTAGCCCATGGCCACCGAGATGTCGGCACCTCGTAGCGACCGGCTGAGCCGAGTCGCCGGCTACGCCTTCGCATTGGGGGCCGGGGCGCTGTGGGGCACCACCGGCCCCCTCTCGACGGCGCTGTACCGCGAAGGCGAGGCGATCACCGGGATCGGGTTCTGGCGTATCCTGCTCGGCGCCGTCGCCCTCGCCGCGTACGGGCTCGTCTTCCGGCGCGATCTCTTCCGGGTGGATCGGCGCGGCCTGCTGCTCGTGGGCCTGGGCGGCGGTGCGCTGGTCGCGCTGTTCGAGGTGGCCTACCAGTTCGCGATCGCGGGCGCGGGCGTGGCGAGCGCGGCGGCGCTGCTCTACACCGCGCCCACCATCGTGGCCATCCTCGCCGTCCCGCTCCTCAAGGAGAAGCTCACGTCCGGCCGGCTGGCGCTCGCGGTGGTGGTGGGCGTGGGCGCGGTGCTCGCGGTGCGGGGAGGCTCGCACGGCGCCAACCTGGCCGGCGTCGAGCTGCCGCGCCTCGCGCTCGGCGTCGCCGGCGGCCTCCTGGCCGCGCTGAGCTACGCGGGCACGACCCTGCTCGCGCGCTTCGCCGTGCCGCGCTACGGCGTAGCGAAGGTCCTGCTGCTCGAGATCGCGGGCGGCACGATCCTGCTCGGCGTCATCCTCCCGCTCGCGGGCCGCGCGCCCGTGCCCCCCGGGACCGCCGGCGGGTGGGCCTACATCATCGCGCTGGTGATCGGCACCGTGCTGCTCGCCAATGTCTTCTTCTTTTCCGCCGCCAAGCGGATCGAGGCGGCACCCACGGCGGTCGCGGCCACCATCGAGCCGGTGGTCGGGACGCTGCTGGCGCTCGTCCTCTTCAGCCAGCGTCTGACCGTCGTGGGCTGGCTCGGGCTGCTGCTGGTGGTGGGCGGCGTGGCGGCGGGGTACGTCGAGGAAGCCCGGGGAGCCAAGGCGGGCGACCTCGCGCCGTAACCCGCCTACTCAGGGCGCGGTAACGACCGGCAGCTCGATGTGCGAGGGGAAGCGGCCGCTGTGGTACACGACGTGGGTCGCCCGCACAAAGTCGGACGACCGCGCCCGGAAGATGTTCGGGACGTAGCGCTGCGGGTTGCGGTCAATGAGCGGGAACCAGGTGCTCTGCACTTGCACCATGATCCGGTGTCCGCGCAGGAAGGTGTATTCCTGGGGGTGCAGATCGATCGTGAAGCGCTCGACACGGCCCGGGACCAGCGGCCTCGGCCGATCGTACCCGTCCACGTAGCGCCCGCGGAACACTTCGTTCGCCACCATGAGCTGGTAGCCCGCCAGCTCCGGCGTGCTGTCCATCCGCTCCGGGTATACGTCGATCACCTTCACGATCCAGTCCGCGTCGCTCGCCGATGTCGATGCGAACAGAGACGCCACGATGTCGCCGGAGATCGTGAGGTCTTGCGTCAATGGCTCGGTGGACCAGTTGAGGACGTCCGGTCTTTCGTGCACGAAGCGCTGATCCTCGAGCAGCCAGGTGTACCACCGCGAACCGCGCCCATAGGTTGGCTGGATGGGCCGCGGGCGGTAGGGCACCGGGTGCGCCGGGTCCGAGATGAACGAATCTGCGGCGGCCCGCGCCGCGGGGCGATCGAACGACAACCCGCCGCCGGACTGGAGGTAGAGGCTCCGCCGCGCGACACCTTCACGCGCCGGAAAGGCGTCGCTCGTCACCCAGCGGTTCTCGCCGCTCCGGAAGAGCGTCGCCTCGTGGCTGAGACAGTCCGGGCGGCGGGCTTTCAGCCAGCAGGCGAAGAAGGGACGCTGGATCCGCTCTCGGTAGTAGATGCCAGTCGCATCCCCGAAATCGATCGCGCCGAGCTTGCGGCCCTGTCGCCACCACCCGCCGTGATTCCAGGGGCCGACTGCGACGAAATTGATACCGGTCGAATCGTGGCGCTCCAGCTCCTGGTAGATGGCGAGCGGGCCGTAGAAGTCCTCCTGGTCCCACCATCCGGCCACGCTCAGCGTGGGCACTGTCAGCCGCGAGATTCTCCGCCGGATGTTCCGCACGTCGGCTTGCTGCTGCCAGAACGCGTCGTAGTCGGGATGCTCGGCGAAGTTCCGCCAGGTGGCGATTCGTGCGCCGAACAGGCTGTCCACCCGCGCCAGTGAGCCCAGGGCGAGATACCACTCGAACGTGTCGGTCCGGTCGAACGGATAGTCGGTCCACTCGCGCCCCTGTTCCATCGCGTACGCGTACTCGAACCCGTAGGAGAGACGGAACGCGCCGTTGTGGTGGAAGTCGTCGCCGACCCACATGTCGGCGGGAGAGGCCTGCGGGGAGGCGGCGGCGAGGTTCGGGTGCGGGTCCAGCAGCGCCTGGACGACCAGCCATCCGTCGTAGGACACACCGAGCATCCCGACCTTGCCGTTGTTGTCCGGCACGCGATGGATGAGCCACTCGATCGTGTCGTACGCGTCCGTGGCTTCGTCGATGGCGCGCGGGTCGTTGCGGTTCGCCCGCGGCTGTCGCTGCATCACGAAGGCGCCCTCGGACCCGTAGTGGCCGCGGATGTCCTCGAACGCGAAGACGTACCCGTCCTCGGCCAGCTCCCTGAGCGGGGATTGCAGCTCCCCGGCTGCGCTCGCGATGCTGTATGGCGTCCGCAGGAACAGGATGGGCAACGGCGCGGTTCGCGACGCGGGAGCGTAGACCGCGACGTGGAGCCTCACGCCGTCACGCATAGGCACGAGCGTATCCACCATCAGGGTGTATGTCGGCGAGGCGCCGGCCGCCTGCTGAGCGGGCAGTCGAGGGGCAAGGATCGCAAGAAGCGCGGCGGAGAGACACAGGCGGCTGCTCGGCATGGCTATGGGCACCGGTGAGGGTTCGTCCATACTGCTGCACTTGGTTTCTTCATGCAAACAACCGTGTGGCTGCAAGCCCCACGCCTCCGTCGAGATCTCTGCTACCAGGTGACTGGCTTCAAGCGCGCCTCGCCAACCTCTCCAATCTCCGGGTTGTGCTCTCGGGTATGGCCATTGTGGCGTAGCTGGCCCGTTGTCACCGGCCATCCTATTGTGTGGATGGGTCGCGGCTATCTGCTCGTCGAAATGGCCGACGCGGCCGTCGTTCCTGGAGCGGCCGCTGACGACACATTGCTGGCATCCCTCGCAGCGTTCCGGCGCGCGGTCGAGCTGAATCCACGCAACGACGAGGCGCGGCACCAGTACGGCCCGGTCCTGGGCTTCTTCAGCGACTCGGCCAGCCGCGACGGGCTGCGCCGTGCGCGTCGCCGCGTACCGGCTCTGGACCGGCCAACCACGTTCTCAGGCGGCGCAGGCCCTCGTTGGGTGCAGGCCGTCGCTCACTACCCTGTGGATTCTCCGGCTGCCGGTCTTTGCGCCGCTGGCCGATGACCCAAGGATCCAGGCGCTACGCGCGGAGTCGGAGCGCATCCTGGCGCGGGCGCGATGGCGGTGAGGAGGCGCCGGCCGAGCCTCCTGGTCGCGCTGGCGGTCACAAGCCTGATTGCGGACGCGCCCGCTGCCGCTCGGTGTCCCGACGGCACACCGCCGCTGTGCGGTCGGGGGGCCGCCGCGCGACGGCCCGCTGCCCTGGTGCATCCACTTGGAGGACCCGCTCCCTGAGGACAGCATGAGCACGCGTGCAGCCTCTTCGCTGCTCGTCTGCGCAGTGCTCGCCGCGGCCGGACCGGTCGCCGCACCGGCGCAGCAGCCCGCGTCCCCCGTACCGCAAACGCAGCTGGTCGCTCGTCTACAGGCCTACGTGGACAGCCTGGCGGGTGCCGATGCGTTCTCGGGGGTCGTGCTGCTGGCGCACGGAGCCGATCCCGTCTATCTGCACGCCTGGGGCATGGCCGACCGCGAGGCGGGCCGCGCCAATAACCTCGACACGCGTTTCAACCTCGGCTCGATCAACAAGGTCTTCACGGCGACAGTGACCCGGCAGCTCGCCGCAGAAGGGCGGCTCTCGCTGGACGACACGGTGGGCCGCCTCCTGCCCGACTATCTCAACCGCGACGTCGCGGCGGGCGTCACCATCCGCCAGCTGCTGGAGCACCGCTCCGGCGTCGGTGGCAACATTTTCGCGGCGCCGGCCGGCGGCACCCGGCACGACGTGCGCAGCATCCGCGACTACCTTCGGCTCATCGCCGACACGCCGCTGGAATTCGTGCCTGGGACGCGAGAGCAGTACTCCAACGCCGGCTACATCGTGCTCGGCGCGGTGATCGAGCGGCTGACCGGAAAGAGCTACTACGACGTGGTGCGGGAGAGGATCTTCCAGCCTGCGGGAATGCCCTCGACCGACTCTTACGCTGTGGACTCGCTACCGGCGAACACCGCCGTCGGCTACACGCGCTTTCAGCCGGGGATGAACACCCCCGGCGCCCCGGCGGCGGGGGTGTGGCGCCCCAACCCCGACCTGCTGCCCGGTCGCGGTAGCTCCGCCGGCGGCGGCTACTCCACGGCGGGGGACCTGCTGCGCTTCATCGTGGCGTCGCACGACGGGCGGGTGCGAGCCGCTCCGCGCGGGATCGGTGTCGCGGGGGGCGCGCCGGGACTGAACGCCGCCGTCGAGGAGGACCTGCCGGACGGCTACCACCTGGTGGTGCTGGCCAACCTCGACCCTCCAGCGGCGGGTCGTGTGGCAAGAGCGGTGCGCGGTTGGCTCGGAGCGGAGAACTGAGCTGGACCCCTAGCGCTGCACCTCGCGCCACCGGAAGCAGCTGAGCAGGTGGTCGTTGACCATCCCGGTCGCCTGCATGTGCGCGTAGCAGATCGTGGATCCCACGAACTTGAAGCCGCGGCGGATGAGGTCCTCGCTCAGGGCGTCCGACTCCTTGGTGCGCGCCGGGATGTCCCTGAGGCCCCGACGCCGGTTGATCCGGGGCTTCCCGCCGACGTAGCGCCAGATGTAGGCGTCGAAGCTGCCGAACTCCGCCTTCACCTCGAGGAACGCCCGCGCGTTCCCGACCGCCGCGGCGATCTTGAGGCGATTCCTGACGATGCCCGGATCGCGCAGCAGGGTCGCGAGCTCGCGCTTCCCGTATCGCGCGACCGTTGCCGCGTCGAACCCGGCAAAGGCCCGTCGGTAGTTCTCCCGCTTGCGCAGAATCGTGCCCCAGCTGAGCCCGGCCTGCGCCCCCTCGAGGATCAGGAACTCGAACATTCTGGCGTCGTCGTGCAACGGCACGCCCCACTCGGCGTCATGGTAGGCGATCATCTCCTCCGACGTGGCCCACGGGCAGCGGCTGACTGATGGAGTCATCGCGCCAACGTACTCGGCCCGGGCGGGGTTTGGAAGTTGCCCCCCGGGCGCGCTACGTTTCGGCCCCATGATCGGGCGCGTCCTGGACCTCGCGAAGCGGAGCGGTCGCTTCGAGGGCTTCGACATGCTGCTCAGGGACGAGCAGCAGATCGGCCTCAAGTTCGAGACGGGCCGTCTCAAGGAGACCGCGCTTCGCCAGGAAGCGGGGATCAGCTTCCGCGGCGTGTGCCGCGGCAAGGTCGGCGTCGCCGGCACGACGGACCTGGCCCGGCCGGAGGCGCTGGAGGACCTCCTGGTGCGCGCGGCGAGCTCCGCGGAGCAGGGCGAGGCGTGCGCCCTCGGCTTCCCGGGCCCGTCGCACCTGCCTACGGTGTCGGTGTTCGACGACCGCGCCGCGGGCCTGGACGTGCAGCACCTGTCCCAGCTCGGCCAGCGCGTCGTCGAGCAGCTCACGCGGCCCGGGTGGCAGGTGAGCGCGTCGGTGGACCGCTACCTGGAAACGTCGAGCTTCCTCAATTCGGCGGGCCAGAGGTTCACCAGCCGCGCGACGGCAATCGGCGTGGCCGCCGAGGTCACGCGCGTCAAGGGCGACGACGTGCTGATGGTCTACGACGATGTGAGCGGCGCCGGCGTGCCCAGCGAGGCGGAGCTGGACGCCATCGCCGCCAGCATCCTGCGGCGCATCGAGCGGGCGGAGCGGATCGTCGCGCCGCCGGAAGGCAAGCTGCCGGTGCTGTTCACACCGCACGGCTCGAGCGCCGTGCTGCTGCCGCTCCACCAGGCGCTCTCCGGCAAGACCGTTCTCCAGGGCATCTCGCCGCTGGGCGGCAAGCTGGGTGAGGTCTTGTTCGATCCGGCGCTCGACCTGACGGGCGACCCGCTCCTGTCCAGCCGCGTCGGGAGCCGGCCCGCCGACGACGAGGGGATGCCCTCCATGCGGCTCAAGCTCGTCGAGCGCGGCGCGCTGCGCGCGTTCGTGTATGACCTGGAGACCGCCGCGCGGGCGGGCACGACGTCCACAGGGCACGGTCGCCGCTCGACCTTCGGGAAGCCGGGGATCAGCTTCTCCAACCTCCTGATCCGGAAGGGGACGGCGGGCGAGGAGGCCCTGCTCGAGGAGATGCAGCACGGCCTCATCGTGGACGAGCTCATCGGCGTGGGGCAGGGCAACGTGATCGGGGGCTCGTTCAGCCACCCGGTCGCCCTCGCCTACCGGGTGGACGGCGGCGAGATCACCGGGCGCGTCAAGGACGCCGCGGTGGCGGGCAACGCCTACGAGCTCCTCAAGCGCATCCGGATGGTGGGAAGCGCCGCGAAGTGGATCGGTGGGACCCGCCTCGTGCCGCCGCTGCTGCTCGACGCGGTGAACGTGGCGAAGCGTTGACCGGCGGGGCGCGCGCTGGCCGATAGGGCCGGACGGGCGCGGCCCCGGCGCCCGACGTCCTCGGTCAGGGCGCCTGCGCCCCCACGCCGAGCGCGAACACCCCGGTGAACCCCGCGAACAAGAGGTGCACGCGATAGGGCGGTAAGCCGCGCACGGTGGTCTGGCCCTGCGCAATGCTCTGGGTCACCGTCTGATGGAGCCGCGCCGCGCCGGTGGAATCGAAGATCTCGATTAGCGCGCTGCCGCCCGCGTACCCGCTGACCGCGAGACCGACGGCGAGCGAGTCTCCCTGCGTGGGGTTGGGGTAGTACTCCTCGAAGGAGAACCCCCGGGCCACCACTGAGAACGCCAGAGCCTGGGGGGCGATGCCGACCACGGGCTTGTTCGTCTCCGTCCGGTTGAAATCGTCCACGGTGGATTCGCGGCAGGCCGCCAGGGCAGCGCCCAGCGCGATGACCAGCCCGATCAACATCCGTGCGTGCCGGATCGTGGTGCCCATCTCTCGTTCCCCCCGGGGCCCGCGCTCAGTGCGTCGGCCCGCTCACCAGTGGGATGCGTGCAACCTGCCTGTGCCTGGAGGTCTGAGCAAGCAGCCAGGTGGGATTAATCCGAGGCGGCTGTGGAAGATTCGGGCCAGCGTAGGGCGTGGGGCGTGACGCGCGAGCGGAATAGACCGGGCGCGCCCAGGTCTGCGCGCCCCGGATCGGGGATCGGAGCGAGACCCGTCTGTCAGAAACCCGCCCGCTCGCTCGTTCGTCCGTAAGGTGAATCACGACCCGAGGTGGGCTATCAGGGGGACGGTCGGCAGAGCCGTGCTGGCGCTCGTCGTGGTCTCCAGGGCGCTGGCAGCGCAGGGAACCTCCAGCCCGCCGGCCGGCTCGGTCACGGGCACGGTGGTGGCTGCCGCGACGGGCCTGCCGCTGGCCGGCGCCGTGGCGGTGCTCGAGGCGGCGGCGGGCGACGTGCTCGTCACCGCGTCGGCCGGCACGTTCCTCGCGCGCTCCTTGGACGTGGTGACGGACGATTCCGGCGTATACCGGTTCGCGCACCTGCCTGCAGGCACCTACCGCCTGCTCGTCCGGCAAGTCGGCTACCACCCGGTGCAGGTCACCCTGGACTTGGCGCGGGACGCGCGGTTCCGACTCTCGGTGGGGCTGGTCCTGAACCCGATCCGTCTCGAGCCCATCACGGCCAGCGCGCCGACGGCGGACCCGTACGGCCGCACCCGCAACCCGGCGGAGGAGCGGCGCCGGGGCTCGCTCGACGCCGAGGGTTGGCGCCACGATCGCTTCCTGGAGGGCGATGCGGCCGTCCTCACGCACGCCGACGTCGTCGAGGCCGTGACGCTCGGCGAATCCGACCTGTTCCGCGCCATCCAGAAGCTGCCCGGCGTCTCGGCGCGCGACGACTACACGGCGGGGCTCTGGACGCGCGGCGCGCCCTGGAGCCAGACGCGCGTGTATTTCGACGGCCTGCCGCTTTTCAATCCGGTGCACGCGATCGGGATCTTCGCGGGCGTGAACCCCGACGGAGTGGGCGCGGCCGCGTTCCTGCCCGGGACGCGGTCCGCGTCGGTGGGTGAAGGCGCCGCGGGTGTCGTGGCGGTCGAGTCGCGCGCGGCCGAGCCTGGGGTGCGCGGCCTCGGCGAGCTGTCGCTCGTGAACGCCCACGGGGCGGCCGAATGGGGCTCGCGCGACGGCCGCACGGGACTCACCCTGGCCGGCCGCCGGTCGTGGGCCGACCTGGCGACGCGGCTGGCCCAATCCCTCGGCGCCGACACGGGCACCCGGATCCCGTACGCGTTCTACGACCTCACGGGGCGGTTCAACACCGACCTCGGCGGCGGTTACGCGCTCGAGGCGAGCGGTCTCGTCGAGGAGGATCGCGTGCACGGCCAGGTGCGGCAGCTGCTGAAGGCGACGCAGGGTACGTGGGGAAACCAGCTCGGACGCGTGTCCCTCCTCGCGCCGCTCGGCGACTGGCGGGCCCGCTACACGCTGGGCGCGAGCCGCTTCGACGGCGCCATCCGGCCGATCGTTTCATCCGCGCCCGGGCTCGCCGATGTTCCGTCGCACGGCCCGACCCGCAACGGGGTCACCGTGTTGACGGCCGCTGCGGAGGCCACGTCCGCGGATCTGGATACGGGGCGCCGTTGGTCGGTCGGAATCCAGGCCTCGTCGCTCCAGCAGCACTACGTGGGCCGGTTCCCGCGGCCGTATCCCGTGGCCGTGCTCCCCGACACGCTGGTCCTGGCGAAGCGGCTCTCGACGCTGTCGGTGTGGGGTGAGCGGCGGCTCGGCCTCGGCCACGACGCGGCGGTCGAGGCCGGGCTGCGGGTCGAGGCGCACGCGCCCGTTCCCAACGCGCCGCCGCTAAGCGTCGCGCCGAAGCTCGCGATCCGCTTCTCGCCGGCGGGTCTGCCGCTGACCTTCACGGCGGCGGCGCAGCGGTCGTGGCAGTACACCCAGGCGCTGGCGCCGGCGGGTCCGAGCGTGGGGCCGGATCTCTACCTGACCGACGTGTGGTTGCTGGCCGGCGACACGATTCCCGCATTGCGCGCGGACATCGCCACGGCGGGGATCGAAGCGCACCTCGGTGACGCCTGGGTCGCCGGCGTCAACGGGTACGTGCGGCATACGACGGGGATGGCGGTCCCGGAGCCGGGGCCGGGGAAGCTCAAGAACAACCGGCCGATCTTCGTGAGCGCGGTGAACGACGCGCGCGGGCTCGAGCTGTCGGTGCGGCGGCTGGCGGGGCGGTGGACCTCCTCGGGAGCGTACACCTACGGGATCTCGATGCTCACCGCGCGTTCGGCCTTGGACCAAAACGTCGTCTGGTACCGCTACCCGTCGCCGGCCGACCGGCGGCACGTCGTGAACCTGACCAGCCTGGTGCGGGTGGGTTCGTCAGTGCGTTTCGGCGCAGCGTTCACCTGGGCGAGCGGGGCGCCGTTCTCGCGATTCCTGCTCTCCCCCATCCCGTGCGTGAGCGGTGAGGTGTGCTCGACTACGGACTCGAGCGCCTTCTACATCGAATCGCCGAACGCCGCGCGGACGGCGAACTACTCGGCGCTCGACCTGCTGGTGGACTGGACGCGGGCGGTGGGGAAGGTGCGGATCGGCGCGTTCCTGCAGGTTCGCAACGTGCTGAATCGCGCGAACGCGATCACCTACACGGGGAGCCTTCAGCAGTGCGACGTAGCGGCGCCGCCGAGGCTGGTGGCGATCGGCGGCAGGGTGTGCGACCGCTTCGACCGGGGCGTGCCGCTCCTGCCGCTGGGCGGTATTCGCGTGGCGTTCTGACGGGATGTCGCTCGCGGAGCTGTTCGCGCGGCATCACGTGGAGCTGTACCGGTACGCGGCGCGATTTACCGGCGACGCGGACCTGGCCGAAGACGTCGTGCAGGACGTGTTCGTGCGCCTCGCCGAGCGGCCGCCGGCCGATGAGGAGCACGTGCGGGGATGGCTGTTCCGGGTCGCGACGACGGTCGCGGTCGACGCGATGCGGACCAGCCGGCGCCGGGCGGTGCTGGCGCGGGCGTGGCCGGACCGGATGCCGATGGGTGACCCGGCGCCCGACCCGGCGGTGTCCGCTGAGCGGTCGGAGCTGCGGCGGCGGGTGCGGGAGGCGCTGCAGGGGCTCAGCGAGAAGGAGCGCGCCGTGTTGCTGATGCGCGAGGAGGGGTTCGCGCACCGAGAGATCGCCCAGGCGGTGGGCACGACCACGAAGTCGGTCGGGACGATGATCGCTCGCGCGCTGGAGAAGCTGTCGCGCCGCCTGGATCTCGATGCGGAGGACGGGCCATGAGCCAGGACGAAACCGATCTGGTGTACGCGCGGGCACGGCGGCTCTCGAGTCTGCTCCGCGACGCGGATCCGCCGGTGCCGGCGATCACGTTCCCCGCTGAGCGGATCGCTCGCGCGACGCGGCACCGCTCCGTGGTGCGCTGGCGCGCGGCCGCGGCGATCGTGCTCGTCGCGGCGGGCGCGGTCGGGGTCAAGCCGGTGCGGGCCTGGATCGCCCAGGCCGCGCGGACCGTGTGGACGGCCGCGGCGGGGCGGCGCACGTCGCGCAGCGCCGAGCCGGCGCCGCCTGCCGGCGCAGGCGCGGTGACCTTCGTGCCGGCCGCAGGGTCGTTCACGGTGCGCGTCGCCCACCGGCAGGCGGGCGGGACGCTCACCATCGAGACCACCGTGGGAGCGGCGGCCACCGCGGGCACGGTGACCTTCAAGCCGGCCGCGGGGTCATTCGTAATACGCGTCGTCCGCCCGCAGGTGGGCGGGACGCTCACCATCGAGACCACCCCGGGAGAGGCCGCCAGCGCGGCGCTCACCGGAGGGCGGGGCGAGGCGGAGCTGGTGGTGCTCCCCGACGGTCTCAGGATCGTGAACGACAGCCTCTCGTCCACGAACTTTGTGGTGAAGGTCCCCCGCCGGATGGCGAGGATCGAGGTCGGCATCGCCGGCCGCACCACCCGCGTGCTGGTGCCCCCCGCCTCCGGCGCGGTCACGCGATGGGTTGTGGACCTGGGGGCGGTGCGCTGACAGAATTCGCGGGTCCGGGTCGTTGTATAGAAGCGGACCTACCAACGATTCGGAGGGAATCTCATATGAAGCGCTTGTTGCTGGCCGCGACCGCTCTCGCGGCCCTCGGGTGCAGCGACGCCGCCACCAAGGGCGGCGCCGGCCGCACGCAGGTCTACCTGACGGATTCGCCGTTCCCCTACGGCTCCATCGCGGCCGTGAACGTGTACATCGCGCGCATCGAGGCGTCGGCGTCCACCGATACCACCGGCCTGAATCCCGCGCAGTGGGTCACCATCGCGACCCCCGAGCGGACCTTCAACCTCCTCGATTTCCAGGGCGGCAACGCCACGCTGCTGGGGGAGGCGGACCTGCCGGCGGACCAGTACGCCGCCGTGCGCGTCGTGATCAACACCAACCGCTCCAGCGTGGTGAAGAACGACGGCTCGCAGGCGACGGTGCACTGGCCGCTGACGGGCGACCTGGCGCTGTACGCCATCGTCGAGCCGGCGCTCACCGTGACCAGCGCTGGGGCGCACATCATCCTCGACTTCGACGTCGGCCGCACGTTCCTGCCCGACGGCGCCGGGGGCTTCTACCTGGTTCCGTGGATCCGTGCCGTCAATGAGGCAGCGACGGGCTCCATCCGGGGCACCGTGACTGCCACCTCGATCGAAGGCGAGGTGCTCTCCTTCGTAAACGCCGCCGTGTCGGTGTACCGGATCACCGTGGACCCGCCCGGAGTGACGCCGACCGCACTTCCTCTCGGCACCGGTCGCACCGACGCGCAGGGCCACTACACGGTCGCGTACCTCCCCGCGGCCACCTACGAGGTGATCGCCGCAGACCCGGCGTTCCCCTCGCGGTTCGCCAAGAAGCTGCCCGTACCGGTCACCGTCGGCGGCCAGACGCAGGTGGACCTGCTGATGGTCGTGGATACGAGCGGCGGCGGCGTGGATACGACCGGCGTGGACAGCACCGGCGCGCCGACCGGGCCGGTGGCGAGCGTGACGATCTCGCCGCTCACGCAGACCATCTCGGTGGGTGACAGCGCCGGCGCAATCGCCATGACGTACAACGCGGCCGGCCAGATGCTCGCGGGGCGCACGGTCACCTGGACGCTCAGCGACTCGACCGTGGTGCACGTGACGCAGGCGGCCTACAACTGGATTCTGTTGCGGGGTGCCAAGAGCGGCACGACGACGCTTACCGCCACGAGCGAAGGGCTGAGCGGCACCGCGACGGTCATGGTGCGGTAGGCTGTCTGCTCCCGCCCCGACGGGGCGGCGCGGTCAGCTGGCTCAGGTGAATCGTCCGCTCCCGCAGGAGGCGGCGCTCGACGCGCCGCCTCCGCGGCCGCCCGTGAGCACCCCCACCGCGGTGAACGCGCGCTCGACACGCGAAGAGCCGCACTGCTCGCAGTCCGGCGTGGCGCTCTGGGCGTAGGCGGCCATGGACATGCGCACCTCGAAGCGCGCCCCGCATTCCCGGCAGACGTAGTCGTACGCTGGCACGTTCCCTCGTCCGTTATGGCGCTCGCCGCCGAACCGTCAATAGTTACATAGCAATATCGCTATGTATGCTGTCCTGTCAAGCGGGGCGAGCCCCCCTACTCTCCGCACCGGCCTCTCGCCTCCGCCTCCGCCAGCCAGCCGCGCCGCAGATCATCCGGCACGTTGGAGAGGTAGGGTTTGATGTCGAGGATCGGCGTGCCATCCAGCATGTCCACGCCCCTGACCGCCAGGCGCCGCCCGTCGCGCTTGAGGAGCCGGACCACGGTGAGGCCGATCGGGTTCGGCCGATACGGGCCGCGGGTGGCGAACACCCCGTGCGGCCGGTCGTCGGTCGGGGGCGTCGCGACCAGCTCATAGCCCTCGGCCCGGTGGAACACCCAGAGCACGTAGAGGTGGCTGAACCCCTCGATGTCCAGCAGGCCCGCCTCGAGGTCCGGCCTCAGTTCGAGCACGCCCTCGGCCTCATGCCTGGCGCCGGGGCCCATGGGGATCTCGGAACGGTCGGTGAACGGCGAGTGCACCGTCCCGATGGGGCGCATCACGAAGGTGGGGTCGGGGACTTCAACGACCATGGGATCTTCCCTTTCAAAGGTGGATCAGCCGCGAGCCCGCAGCCAGGCCTCCACCTCCGCGATCTGCTGGCGGGCCGCGCGCTCCACGCGATCGATGTTTTGCAGCAGCAGCGCACGCTCGCGATCAGTCACGCCGTCGCGCTCCAGGTCCCGGCGCAGCGCGGCGTGGCTCCTGAGATCGGCCTTCAGCCGCCGCCGCAGCTCCTTGGCGGCGGGCCGGTCGAACTGGGCCCGGTGGCGGAGCTCGGCGCGCTCACGCTCCTCGGTCGCCGTGTCGGGAACCGCGCGACGTCGTCGCGGCAGGTTCGCGCCGACGACGGCCAGGACGGCGGCGACGCCGACCAACCCCGCGATGAAGAGGGCGATCTCCAGTTGCGGGATCATGCTGCCGCATAACATAGTGCGGCGCCCATCCGACCGGAGGTCCCATGACCCGCCGCCCAGCCGCCGCCGTGCCGGCGCTCGCGCTCGTTCTCGCCGGCGCCACGCCGGGGTTGGCCGCCGCACAGGCCCGCCGCGGCTTCCACCATCTCGAGCCGACGCCGCAGACCGTGGCGTGGGGCTACTACGACGCGGCGGCTCCGCCGGTGCTGCGCATCGCCTCGGGCGACACGGTGGAGGCCCACACGCTGATCACGTCGAGCCCGGCGCGGCTCGAGGCCGCAGGCGTGCCGCCCGATCAAGTGGAGCAGGCGCTGCGGGACGTCTACGCGCAGGTCACCAATCGGGGGCCGGGCGGTCACATCCTCGACGGCCCGATCTTCGTCGAGGGCGCCGAGCCAGGTGACGTGCTGGAAGTGCGCATCCTCTCCGTGCGCCTCGCCGTCCCCTACGCGTACAACGGCTTCCGGCCCGGCTCCGGCTTCCTGCCGGAGGATTTCCCCTACGCGCGCATGAAGATCGTCCCGCTGGACGAGTGGGGCATGATCGCGCGGTTCGCCGATGGCATCGAGATCCCGCTGCATCCCTTCTTCGGGAGCATGGGCGTGGCGCCTCCTGAGGCCTCAGGCCGGATCAACAGCGCGCCGCCGTGGATGCACGCAGGAAACCTCGACAACAAGGAGCTGGTCGCGGGCACGACGCTGTACATCCCGGTGCACGCGCGCGGCGCGCTGTTCGAGGTGGGCGACGGTCACGCGGGGCAGGGGAACGGTGAGGTGGACATCACCGCGCTGGAAACGTCGCTGGTCGGCACGCTCCAGCTCATCGTCCGCAAAGACATGCACCTGCTCTGGCCGCGCGCCGAGACGCCCACCCACGTCATCACCATGGGCCTGCACGAGGACCTGACGGAGGCCACGCGCCTGGCCATCCGGAACATGATCGACTACCTGGTGTCGGAGCGGCACCTCTCGCGCGACGACGCGTACATGCTGGTCAGCGTGGCCGGGGACGTGGACGTCACAGAGCTGGTGGACGGCAACAAGGGCGTCCACGTGCTGTTGCCGAAGGCGATCTTCACGGGAGCCCAAGCCCGAACGCCCCGCTAGGCAATCTGGCGGGCGGGCGCCCGCCGGAATCCATAGATTGGGCGACGGGGCTCGCATGAACCGCCGCGTTTCGCTGTCCGCCAGCGTGGTCTGCGCCGCTGCGCTCGCCGTCGCCGCCTGCAGGAACGACGGGGCGACCGGCCCTCAGCCGTCCGCCGACCTCAGCGGCGAGTGGGACTTCGCCGTCGTCATCCCCGGCGACGAGGCCGGCACGTGCACGATCGCCGGCACGCTGGCGCTGGTGCAGTCCGGAACGACGCTCACCGGCACCGGAACCACCTACGCCAGCTTCTGCGGTGCGCTGGTCGCCGGCGACATCACCGCCGCGGCGCTCTCCGGCACCAGCATCTCCTTCAGCTTGGGCCTGTGCACGCTCACCGGTACCGTGGTCGCGTCAGCCGACAGCATGAGCGGCACGGGCGATTGCCGCGGCACCGCCGGCACGTGGACCGCCGCCCGCGTCGGGGCGCCAGCGCATCTCGTCCTCGACCACGGCGACCGTTCCCTGGTGGTGGGCGGCGCACTGCAGTACGCCGCGACCTTGCTCGACGCCGGCGGCCACGTGCTCTACGGCCGCACGGTTGAATGGGCGAGCAGCGCGCCGCAGGTAGCGTCGGTCGTCGCGGTCTCGGGCGCGCCGGCCGGCGTCGTGAGGGGGGTCGGGCCGGGGAGCGCGACGGTCACCGCGTCGTCGGCGGGACGGAGCGCGAGCGTCGCGATCCAGGTGTCGGCGGCCAGCTTCGTCTTCCTGGCCGCGGGCGGCTTCCACACCTGCGCGCTCACCGCCACCGGCGCAGCGTACTGCTGGGGCGACAACGGCGGCGGAGAGCTGGGGGACGGCGCCGGCGTCCAGAGTAATTCCCCGATCCCTGTGGTGGGGGGCTACACGTGGGCGTCGCTGTCGGCAGGCTCGGGCTTCACCTGCGGCGTCACGACCGCCGGCGCCGCCTACTGCTGGGGCGTCAACTTTGCCGGCCAGCTGGGGACTGGAGACACGGCTGCCAGCACCTCGCCGCGGCCGGTGTCGGGTGGCTACACGTTCCGCAGCGTGAGCGCCGGCGGCTGGCATGCCTGCGCCCTCACCGCCTCCGGGGAAGCGTTCTGCTGGGGCCGGAACGACAAGGGGCAGCTCGGCAACGGGTCGCACACGAACAGCGCCGTGCCCGTGCCCGTGAGCCCGTGGATGTTCTCCATTATCGCAGCAGGCGGTAGCCACACTTGCGGCATCTTGTTGGGCGGCCCGGCGTATTGCTGGGGCGAGAACGGCGGCAAGCTCGGCAACGGCGACTCGGTCAACAGCCCCACGCCCGTTCCCGTGAAGGGGGGCCTCACCTTCACGTCGGTCGGCGGAGGCCGGCTGCACACCTGCGGCCTGGCGACGGGTGGCGCGGTGTACTGCTGGGGGGACGGGATCTACGGCGAGATCGGCAACGGCTCGCGCAGCGGCAGCCTCGTACCCGCGCTCGTCTCAGGTGGGCGGGCCTACGTCGCGGTGAGCGCGGGCTCGGAACACAATACCGCGCTCGATGCTGCGGGGAACGCCTGGGGCTGGGGCAGCAACGGAACCGGAGAGAGCGGCGATAGCACCCGGACCGAGTGGGATGTGCCTGCCGCGGTGCCCGGCGGGTTCGCTTTCTCGGCCGTCGCCGCGGGCGCGTTCCATTCGTGCGCCATCACGACCGACGGCGTGACCTACTGCTGGGGCTACAACTCCAACGGCCAGATCGGCGACGGAACTCGGACCGATCGGAGGGCGCCGGTCAAAGTCGTGGGGCAACCGTGAGGGCAAGGGGTGCAGGGTGTAGGGCGTGGGTGCAGGCCTCGCGGCCCCAGTCCCCACACCCTGGACCCCAAACTCGTCGTCTCCTCTACTACATCATCTACATCCCACTGCGCGCCGTCGGGGGCAGCATGCCGTTCAGCCGCAGGTAGATCGCCAGCTGGCTGTAGTGGTCGGCCCAGTCGCCCACCGTGATGAGCAGCATGTTCGCTCGCACGATCTTGCGGGGACCGAATCCCGGGACGGAATCGGCGAGCTGCGCGTCCGTGAGGCCCGCCAGCGATGTCCGGCAGAACTCGAAGCTCTCGCGAAGCGCGGCCATCAACGCATCCTTCGACGAGGTCGAGTCCACCTTGGCGTGCTGCGGCTCGGGGGTCCCGCTCACCCTCGAGCACAACATGAAGTTGCCCTCGTTCACCAGGTGCACCGCGACCGCACGCACCGACATCTGGGCCGGCGTCGGCTTGTAGTCGTACTTGTCTGCCGGGAACGCGTCGAGCGCCGCCGTGATGTTGGTCGCGTACCGCTGCTCCGAGGCGCGCAGCGCGTTGGCGACCGGGGTTGCTGACGTGCCCTGCG
>Ga0153915_10000505_pt1 | contig 36073 bp, 56 predicted proteins | sample Opewatmetagenome_2_FD_107003 | JGI IMG/M metagenome (GOLD analysis project Ga0153915, IMG submission 107003) | Freshwater wetland microbial communities from Ohio, USA - Open water 3 Core 3 Depth 3 metaG | ecosystem: Environmental > Aquatic > Freshwater > Wetlands | place: USA: Ohio, Lake Erie... | reverse complement strand
GAGACAATGAATCTTCGTTTCATCCTGCCGGAAGTGCCGGGGATTGGAGTATGGCAGATAGATACCGGCTCTATTAACTCAATTATAAATATCAATTCCTGTGCTTATCATATCAAACAGACGCTTGGCAGGTTAGCATTAATACCGCTTAAATTAACGCTCGAATCTATACAGGTCAATAACCCCGAAACTGGCAAGAAACAAACCGTGTATGTTTTGAATCTAAGAACCGACGTGACTCTAACGCAACTAGCGACGTCAGCCAGAGAGCAAACTAAGATGTTACAAGTTGGATCACTTGAAGACGCTTTCGATATGCAAGTCGAGGATGATATCAATGAGTTCTGGCCGGATGGTGGAACTTCACCCGATAAAATAAAAGCTACAGCAGCAACTAAACCCGAACCAGTAATCGAAGGGCAAATCATATCTTCAGACAAGGACTTCGATGCCATGGAGTCCGCATCTTCGAAACAGGAGACGGCAACCGCACCGCAACCGGTACCTGTTAAAAAAGCAGCTCAAAAAGCCAAAGCAAGGCCTGTTAAGGCTGATAGGGACGCCTCGGCAATAAAGACGGTCAACGACTTATACAAAGCCTGCAATGAGGATTGGGACATGCAGCCGCGGGATGTACTGCAAAGTCTGAAACTAGACTCACAATCACAGATTACTGACTTACCGGGTGAGTGTTACGTGAAAATTAAGGCGGGGAAAGAATAAATTTAAAGGAAGGAGATAAAACAAAATGGGCAAAGCGGATATCACGATAAACATGGATACTCCTTGCCCTGTTTGCCCGCCCGAATACACAGAGTATATAAAACAGATTTCTATTAAAAACAGAAGAGCTTATATCCGTGCTATTACTCCGGCAGGATTTGCAAAAGCGTTTTTCGAGGCAAATAAATGACTATCAAAATAATCAAATGCCCTGTTTAAGAACAATACGGCGAATACAAGAAGGATAATTGATGAAGATACCTGTCGAAGCGTTGGGAATGGGTTTTAATAACACGGGTTATCCCGGGGCTTTTACTCCTGTTGTTGATAGGATTGTTAAAAGCCTTGTATCGGGAAAGGTTTTACATTTGTTCTCCGGTCAAAGTTTAATCGGCGATGAACGAGTAGACATAGAACACAAAAACGCAACTCTAAATTGTAACGTCAAAGAGTTTATTAAGACCGATAGTCGAAATTGGGATTGGGGTATTCTTGACCCGCCTTATCAAATAACAAGGACTGATGTAAAACTCAATGGATATGGTTTAAGCGGTGCTATTTCAAGCGATGTTATATTCAGGCGAAATCTCAAGGTCTATTTACGCAGTCATACTGACAATATACTGTGGCTCGATTATTGTGCACCTGTTATCAAAGGCTTTAAGAGAGAAAAACTATGGCTCTTACTGCCCGGCGGCTTCCATACTGTAAGGGTGTTATCGTGGTTAAAACGCAATCAAAAAGAGATGAATCTTACAGGAGACATAAATGCTTAACCCGCCAGAATTAGGAGTTAACGGGTAAATATAATATATGCTATGATATATTTTATGAAAATAACAATTAAAAAACTAAAGTGTAACAAATGTGGATACGAATGGATCCCCCGAAAATCAGATGTTAGGCAATGTCCTAATAAAAAATGTCATTCTTTATACTGGGATGTCCCTAAAGTGGAAGCTAAATAAATGGCTGATATTTTAGAAGGTAAGAAACTAACCTACGAGGAATTAGTGAATATCCTCTGTCTGGTGTCTGTCCGGCTGGAACGGCTGGAAGAATACGTTAGCTGGCTGAATAAAGAAATTTCTAACTGGGCAGAGTTCCAGACAGGGGAAGTCCTTAAAACAGAATGTGATATTAAAAGATACAAAGTTCCCTACAAGAAAATTGACGAACTTGAACAAGACTTAAAAAACTATATTACTTTCAATGAGGACAGGAAATCCAAGAAAAAAAACAAACCTCAATACGAACAAAAAGGAGTCATCCAAATATGAGCCTTCCTAAAGTTATAGACGTGGTTGGCGGATATGATTATTATTGGGAAAATGAAAATATACGAATAGAATGCCGTAGACTCACCTTGCATTCACAGGAGTTAAAAGGTGAGATAGTTATCTCCTCTACATCTCCGGGTGTATCCTCAGGACATCTACATCAGGCTAGTTTTAATTTCTCATCCGGTGTTACAAGGGATAGATTAGCCAGTATCCTCAATAAACGTTTGGAGGCGGATTGGGGGGCAATCCTCGAACAAGTCTGTGTCTATACCCTTGAAAAGTTCAGACGGGGAGAATCAATTATAGAAATAAATACAGACGATGGAACCGCTACTCCCCCGGAATTTTTGATACATCCTTTTATAATACGTAATTATCCGACTATAATCTTTGGCGACCCGTCATCATCTAAAAGTTTATTTGCCTTGATACTTTCAGTTCTTATGATTTTGCCCTGGTACGACAACCCTTTTGAATGGGCAGTCCCAAGTAAGCCAATCAAAATACTTTACTTGGATTGGGAGACCGACGAATCGACTATAAGATGGTCACTTTCCTGTATTCAAAGGGGGATGAATCTGCCCCCATTATTTTTGAATTATTTACGTTGTAGCTCCCCACTGAATTATGATATTGAACAAATCTCAGGGAAAGTTATAGAAAGCAAAGCAGAAGTGGTGATAATCGATAGCCTGGGGTTAGCCGCCGGGGGTGATTTGAATTTAACAGAGCCAGCACTTAATTTTTGGACAGCATGGAGAAAACTTAAAACAACCAGTTTGATATTAGCTCATACAGCAAAAAGCGAGGACAAAAAGAAATCAGTCTACGGGAATGTTTATTATACAGCAGAAGCCCGGTCAATCTGGGAGATTAAAAAATCACAAGAGGCAGACTCAAACGAAATGGATATAGCATTATTCCATCGCAAACCGGCTCCATTTACCAGACTTCATAAACCAATGGGGTTGCACATGGAATTTAAAGGGGACGGCGAAATAGATAACAAAACCATAATTAGTGGAAGTTCCCCACAGTCTATTGGAGAATTTTTATCGGCGTTGGGAACACAAGCTCAAATTAAAGACCTCCTAAAAGATGGTATTAAAACAACACAGGAAATTCAAGATGCTTTATCTATCACAAATAACAATGCCAGGGTGGCTCTTAAAAGGTTAAAAGACAAAAACGAGATTATCAAACTGGATTCAGGGAAGTGGGGGCTATGTATTATATGAATGTTACAGCGTTTTGTTACACTCCCCTTATAGGGGGAGAGTGTGTAACGTAACGCCTTTTGTTACAGTAACGTTACACCGTTACACTAGGTGTAACGGTTAGCAAGATAGTAATCAAAGTATACAGAATAAAAAAGGAGGAGGAGAACAAATGAAAGATAAATGTCTAACTTGTGAAACTGTAAAGGGGGCTTCAGCCCGTATATCCGAACTTGAAGCAAGCAATGAATCTCATAGAAAACTCAATGGGGAATTAAGAGCGGAAAATAAAAAACTAAAGAACATAATAGCTAATAAAGATAAGATAATTCTGGCTTCACTTGAACGTATTAAGGAATTAAAGTGAGGTAAACAATGAATAGTAAAGAACAGACAATAGAACAGATAACACTTTTATTGCAGACATCATCAACAGGTATAAACGGAGAGGGTTATCAAGATGTTATTGCTTTAGACAGAAAATCAGCAAAAAGATTTGTGGATAATATATTAAACATTCCCAACGTAGTCATTCTACAGGATGAAGATTGTTCGGATGATAAGACATTATTATTAGAAACTGGAACTAAAGATAAGGCATTATTGGTTATAGAAGCGATGATAGAAAATAACACTTTCATAGATGATTTACAATTACATCCAATTAAAGATGCTAACACTAATCTTTTGCTTCGTTTTTTGCTCGACATATATGAGATAGCACACGTAGCTACTAATCCATCTTGTATTCCGGCACATAAAGAATGGGTTGAAAAATTAGAATCTACATACCAGTTAATGCATGAAGCAGGAGAGTTTTAGAGGAAGTGCAGAGAATAAATGAAAGTTAGAATTGATTCTTTAGATCTATTGTTCAGTCGATATATCAGAATGAAAGCGAGCTGGAAATGTGAGCGCTGTGGTTCTACCCCAGACAGGAGGGGGCTACATTGTCATCACGCTATAAATCATCGAAGAAAGCTATCGACGCGCTGGGATGAAGATAATTGTATTTCGGTTTGTCTCGGATGCCATCAGTATTTTGAGGAAAATGACGAATATGAACAAGATTTTATGATTAAGAAACTGGGACAGGAAAGGTACGACCTGGTGAAAGCAAGGGGGAGATATAACGGAAAGACAGACAGGGAATTAATCAAGCTCTATTTGAAAGCCAAAATCAAGGAACTGGAATCGAGCGAGGTATAAATGCTGATATACGAAATTCTGTTAGACGAAGGTACGGAACACGGCGTCGGTGTCGAAGTATATTTGTGGCGCCCGGATGATTTTGGGCGGATAGCAGAGATTTTGAGAGGTGTAGTTTGAAAACAGAGACACAGAGCGTAACAGGCAAGGTGATGATGGAGCTGTCGGAGAAAGAGGCGCATTTAATTAAAAGACTTCGCACATTGGTATTTGGCAAAGTATTAATACACCAGGAAGATAATCAACCAGTAAGGATCGAGGAAATCAGGGAGAATATTAAACTTTAGGAGGAATTTTATGAGTATAGTTTGTTGCAAAATATTAGAAGACCGAATAGAGATAGCCTCGGACTCTATTATGGTTCAAGGATATACCCAAGAAAAGGGGAAGGATAATTACTCTAAGTTATCCTCAGTGAATGGAATGGTTATTGGAAGTTGTGGCACTGCCAGTGAAAGTGGATTAATGCAGGTCTTTGCCCTAACGCATAAACCCGCATACTCAAATGAGGATGGAATACTAAATTTTATAACTGAATTTTGTGAGTGGAAAAAATTAAAAACAGGGGAATTTAAACTTGAAAATCATTATATTATAGCATTTGATAGTAAAGTATTTTATATAGAAAACTACTTCGTTAAAGAGGTTGTTTCTTATGAAGCTGTTGGCGCTGGTAGAGAGTTTGCATTGGCAGTCTTATATCTCGGAAATGACGTTGAGCAGGCAGTGAGCGTATCTTGCGAATTGTGTATTTACTGCGAAAAACCAATAAAGAAATTTGTAATTCCTATTAACTAAAACTTAATAATCGCTATCGAAGCACTCGAGGAGGTAGATAAAAGATGAAAACCGAAAATCAAAAAATAAATAAAATGCTCTGTAAACTATTCGGGCATTACCAGACTCCGACGGGGTATGTAGAGGGTAGCGTTTGCCCTAGATGCGGAGAACAATTGCCAGCACACCCCTGGCCGAGAAGGTGAAGGATGCAAATATACTGGATTTTATTTGACGAGCATCCCCAGGCTCTGCAACATCTATACGATCTGCAAATGAGACGCTACGGCACAAAACTGGATGTGCCGAAAGAATCGGATATCTCAACTATTCGACACTATCGGCTCCCCGTATGCCATCCGGCGAAAGAGACGAACTGGGATAAAGAGATCCGGCTGCCGGCGCTGCATCAGCGGGGGGTCGTATGACCTGGTGGTCGCCAGGGAAAATAATCTTCGACCGCGGCCAGTGCATCTGGATGATCAGTGATGTTCTACCGCTTGAAGCTGGTATGTGGCCGATTGAGCCGGTAGAGACTGGGTATGTCGGTGGAAGTCGGACACGCCGCTATGCAGCTCCGTTCGAGGGTGCTGGATGTGTCAGAGCCGAACTTGAGCAGAGATTAGAGACGACCGGGGAAGCCGGGGAAGCTCTTATAGACGAGGTGCAGTCTGGCATTGAGGATTATGAGCTGTTATCAAGACCGGCACGACGGGTTTTAAATTATATCAGCTCCGGACCGAAAAGAAGAAAACAGACATATGCAGAGTGGAAATCACATCGAAAGTATAAGCATAAAAGGACAGATATGTCCCCAAATCCATTAAAACCTTGACAATTTAAGATTGTGGTGCTAAATTACCTGTATATAGTGATAATTTATGCCCTCATACCATGCGAAGTTATCGCCGGGGCTTTCTCTAGGTCGTTTTTCTAGGTTTCGACCAATAGGGGCTTTTACATTTGGGGCAGATTGTAGGGTTTTTTGGTGTACGTTGATACCAGGTATGCTGGCATCTAAGACATTTTAATAGTTTCATTTGTCCTCCTGTATATTTTATTCATCTCACGCTATATATTGATTACTAACGCCAGCTAGCCTTTAAACTCCAAGCATCCGATCCCCAACAAGCTAGCGCATATTCTTTGGCTTGCTCAAGGCTGTTAGCTTTGTGGCATCCTGATTCTGTGTCTGTCTCATCATCATACCAGCGATAATAACCCTCATCATCTTTCCGGCATACAATTTTAATCCGTCTGTCCTCGTCATTGTGATTAATTGTTGCTACTAATAGATTTTTCATTTTTCTCCTCCTTTATCTTTAATTACCTATAGTATATATCTACAGGTAACAATTGTCAATAGGTTTTTGCACTATTTTAAAATATATTTTTAAATTTCTTTTATTTTAATGGGAGTAAACCAAGATGCCCTCGAAACCGATATCAGGTTGTCATATATCAAACTGCCCGAATTTATCAGTAGAATATTCGGGATTATGCGCTGAACATTTGAAGTCCCGTAACCAGAGGGTTGATATGGAGCGGGGGACGGCGGCGGAGCGGGGTTATAACAGGAGATGGAGAGACGCACGGGCGTTCTACCTTGCACAATACCCGCTATGTGTTATGTGCCAGAAAGAAGGGCGCGTTACAGTCGCTACGGTTGTTGACCATATTATCCCTCATTGTGGTGATTATACTTTGATGTGGGATGAGGGGAACTGGCAATCACTATGTACCTCGTGTCATTCAAAGAAGACCGCACTGGAAAACGGTGGGTTCGGAAAGAAAATTAAAAAATAATTTTAAAATAATTTTACGGAGGGGCGTACGGCTATGCAAATCTCTACAGCCTTAATAACTGTAGACCGAGTGTGCTCCACCGCGTTATAATTCACAAAATAGGCAACAGGGGGTCAAGATGCCCAACGAGTTAATAATAGAATCACTAAAACCATTAGAAGCGGATATAAATTCTATCAAGATTGACCCTAGAAACGCGCGTAAACATCCGGTACATAATCTGGAAGTTATAAAAAACTCTTTAAAAACTTACGGGCAAAGAAAACCGATTGTAGTTAACCAGAATACAAATATCATAGAAGCTGGTAACGGAATGTACCAAGCAGCTAAAGAACTCGGCTGGGATAAAATAGCCGTTGTATTTGTCGATGATGTCAAAGAGGTGGCTATGGCCTATGGGTTAATGGACAACCAGTCGGCTCTGATAAGTGAATGGGATTTACCCACATTGAAAGACCTCTTAACTGAACTTGATGACGGCGAAGTCAATATGGATTTAACAGGCTTCGATAATAAAGAGATAGAGGATTTGATGAACCAACTTCATACTCCAGAAGAAGGTTTAACTGATGATGACGCTATCCCTGAGAATGTGGAGACTATCTGTAAGAAAGGCGATTTATGGCAGTTAGGAGAACACAGGCTCTTATGCGGTGACAGTACAATTATAACCGATGTAGAGAAGTTGATGCAGGGCGAGAAGGCGGACATGGTGTTCACTGACCCGCCTTATGGAATGCGTTTAGACGCTGACTTCTCTGATATGAAAGGAATCGCTGGTGGTAATAAGTATGAGAATGTTATTAATGATGATATAGATTTTGACCCGTTATTTATATTGGCATCATTTGAGTATTGTAAAGAGATAATATTATGGGGAGCTGATTATTACTCGGAAAGAATCTTAAATCGCAATACTGGGAGTTGGTTTGTTTGGGACAAGACGGGAGCTGGAATTAGGACTAATTCCAGCTATGACAAAATGTTTGGTAGTAATTTTGAACTCTGTTGGTCAAAAACAAGACACAAACGGCAAGTAGTCCCTGTTTTATGGAAGGGAATATTTGGATTATCAAAAGAGGATACAAGAAAACGGTTACATCCCACACAGAAGCCAGTTGAATTATGTGTCTGGTTTATAGATAAATTCAGCAAGCAGAGCAATCTTATCATCGACCTCTTCGGCGGTTCAGGTTCTACATTAATTGCCTGTGAGAAGCTATCACGCAAATGCAGGATGATGGAGATAGACGAACATTACGGCGATGTAATTATAAAACGCTGGGAAGACTTTACAGGTGAAAAGGCAGTTAAATTAAATGAGTAGACGACCAAGACCCACGGTTATTAAGATAAAAGAAGGCGAACCGAATAAAAACCGCATCAATTTCAACGAACCTCAGCCTACTGGTAAAACCACAGCCCCAAAATTCCTTAACCGGTATGCTCTTAATGAATGGAAGCGGATAGTTCCTGAATTAGAAAGATTAGGTTTATTCACCAAGATTGACCGCGTTTCACTTGCTGCTTATTGCCAGGTATACGGCCGCTGGGTAGAGACCGAAAATAAAATCAACGAAATAACGGAGAAAGCGATTGAGTCCGGCGGTGACGCTTCGAACGCTTATCTACTCAAAACACAGGCTGGTAATGTGATAATCAGTCCGCTGTTATCGGTTGCAAATCGTTGTCTCGAGCAAATGCACACTTTTTTAATTGAATTCGGGATGTCTCCTGTCAGTAGAGGCCGGATTAACATAGCAAAAGATGAGAAAGAAGATGACATGGAGAAATTTATGAAAGAATTAGCTCCATAATCCATAATTGGAGAGATAGATGCCCGTTAAAATAGAAATCCAAAAACCACTATTCAGTCAGGCTAAAGCGGACAGGGCAATCCGATTCATAGAAAATTTAGAACTTACCACTGGTGAATGGAAAGGTAGAAAGTTCGAACTCCTTCCGTGGCAGCATAAGATTATTAGTGATGTATTCGGGACTATCAGGGAAGACGGATACAGACAATATAACACGGTATACATCGAGATCCCCAAGAAAAACGGTAAAGCTTTGGCACTTGATACTCCATTACCTACACCATCCGGATGGACTACTATGGGTGAAGTTAAACTGGGTGATGAGTTATTTGATGAACAGGGTCACACTTGTCGCGTAACCCATGCAACCAGAATTCAATACGGTCACCCGTGTTATGAGGTTGTCTTCGAAGATGACAGCAAGATTATTGCGGATGAATCCCATTTATGGCTGACTTCGACTTATAAACCTTGGTTGAAAACAAAATTACACACCACAAAGGAAATTGCCGAAACGCTCGCCTATCAGAACGGGCATAATCATAAGATAGCTAATCCTTTACCATTAATACTTCCTAGTGCCACATTACCGATTGACCCTTATATTTTGGGTTATTGGCTTGGTGATGGTAGGAATGATGATGCTGAATTCACTATGAGTGAGGCAGACTATTACAATTTTGTTGCTCAAGTAGAAAACGCTGGATACTATACTACCGTTCCTAAAAAGGATGCGAGACACCCTGGTACATTCGATGTACGGGTATCTCTATCACCAATCGGAACGGCTAATCATAATGGGAGACCTACCCTTATTGGGTCTTTGCGTGATTCTAACCTCTTAAATAATAAACATATCCCTAGCTCATATCTAAGGGCATCCTATCAGCAAAGACTATCACTATTACAGGGTTTAATGGATTCGGATGGTTATGTTTCGAAGGCTGGACAATGCGAATTCACCACCACGGAATCGCAAATAGCATCTGATGTATTAGAGTTATTGATTACGCTGGGATTTAAACGGTCATTCAAAGCAGAGACGGCTAGACTATATGGTAAAGATTGCGGGTTAAAATATAGGATTCAGTTCTGGGCATATCAAGGTAACCCTGTTTTTAAGTTAAAACGCAAACTAGAACGTCAAAAACTGCTACCTATTAAATACCCCCGAAACTTCTTCAGAAAAATAGTTGCCGTCAATCCAGTCGAATCCGTACCTGTAAAATGTATTCAAGTTGACAGTTATTCTCACTTGTATCTGGCTGGCGAAGGCATGGTTCCGACACATAATACAGAAATGGCCGCCGCTGTCGGGCTTTACCTGCTTTTTGGAGATAACGAACCCGGCGCCCAAGTTTATTGTGCGGCCGCCGACAAAGATCAGGCGGGGCTCGTTTATGGCGCAGCTGCTCAGATGATACGGTTTAGTCCGGCGCTATCAAAACGTTGCAAGGTTAATGATTCCCGTAAGCGAATCTGGCTAATAAATGACAATTCCTTTATGCAGACGCTATCTTCAGAAGTAAATACAAAACACGGACTTAACGTCTCCGGTGTAGTCATCGATGAACTGCACGCTCACCCAAATAGAAAACTATATGAAGTATTAACCAAAGGCTCGGGGGATGCAAGGCGCCAGCCTTTATTCTTTATCATAACAACAGCGGGGATAGATAGAAACTCTGTCTGTTGGGAACTGCACGAGAAAGCAAGGGCTATTCTAAACGAAACCATTGAAGACCCGACATTCTACCCTGTGATTTACGGTCCGCCGGATGACGAAGCCGGTACTGACTGGGACTGGACCAACGAAGAGAACTGGTACAAGGTCAATCCCTCTTTAGGCCATACAATTCAGATTGATAAAGTCCGTGACGCTTTCAGGGAAGCGCAACGTAAAATCGAAGAAGAAAACACATTTAAGCAGTTACGTCTTAATATCTGGGTAAAACAATCGACACGCTGGATTAAATTAATAGACTGGGATAAATGCGGCGGCAAGGTGGACATTGAAGAATTAAAAGGAAAAAGATGTTATTCAGCGTTTGACCTTTCAAGTAGTGGGGACTTGACCGCTCTTGCACATGTCTTCCCTGTAGATGATAAATTCAAAGTTCTAATGCGCTACTGGATTCCCGCGGATATGGCCGCTGAAAAAGAAAAACACGATAGAGTGCCATACGCCCGCTGGGTACATCAGGGATATGTCCAGACGACCCCAGGTAATCTTATCGATTATGCCTATATCAGAAAACAGTTAAACGATGACCGGGCAATGTTCGATATGCAAGAACTTGCTTATGACCCATGGGGGACTGTTAAACTCCTGACAGATTTACAGGATGACGGATTTGTTATCAATGAGAAAGACAAACGCGACGGGCATCCCTTATTAGTCCAGTTCCGACAAGGATATGTAAGTATGTCACCTGCAGCCAAGGGGTTTATGGACACCTTATTGTCCGGAAAGTTAGAACATGGCGATAACCCAGTTTTAAGGTGGAATGCTGACTCAGCTGTCATCGCTCAGGATCCGGCGGGGAATATCAAACCGGATAAATCTAAGGCTACTCAGCGCATCGATGGAGTAGTAAGTCTGTGCATGGCATTGGATAGAGCTGTCCGCCATTCTAATAAACCCAAAATGTCCATTTATGAGACAGAGGGTGTTAAAACCTTTTGATGGGGGCAATAACCATAATGTAAGTTAAATCTTTTTAATGCGGAGAAAATATGAAAATACCGCTCATTAGTAAATGGTTGGAAAAAAGGTCACAGCAATCTCTGTGGAATAAAATAATAAACTCTTTTCGTTCTGGTAGCACGACTTCAGGTGTTTCGGTAACGCCTGATTCAGCAATGAGAACATCTGCAGTTTGGGCATGTGTGAGGGTTCTATCGTTCAGTCTTGCCTCTCTCCCGCTTCATGTCTACAGGATATCCGGGGAAGGCAGTCAGAAAGCAACTGATAATCCAGTTTATCAAATACTTCATCGTTCTCCGAATCCAGAGCAGACATCCTGGGTTTTTAGACAGGGTGCAATGGCTCATATCTGTCTGCATGGTAATGCATATGCAGAGATTGAGTTCGATAATTTCGGCAATCCCATAGCATTGTGGCCTATACCCCCTTGGTGCTGCGAACCGATGAGGTCAGAAAACGGCGAATTGTACTATAGGATAAATGTCCCATATGGCAGCCTTCCTAATCATCCCAAAGTCCAGACGTATGACCTGCAACCATACCGTATTTTACATATTAGGGGGCTTGGAACTGACGGCATGAAAGGGCTTTCTCCAATTCGACAGCATATGGAAACAATAGGGATATCGATTGCAGCGGAACAGTTCGGCGGGGCATTTTTCGGCAACGGCATGAATGTCGGGGGAGTGGTAAGCCACCCCGGGACGTTAACAAAACAAGGTTCCAATAATTTAAGAAATTCCCTGAATGAGGAATATGCAGGACTGGGAAATGCAAGTCGCATTATTCTGCTCGAAGAGGGCATGAAGTATGAAAAGGTCGGCATACCGCCTGAAGAAGCTCAATTTTTAGAGACAAGGCAATTTCAGGTCGAGGATATTGCTCGTATATATGGAGTCCAGTTACATAAAATCGGGCATCTTTTACACTCTACATTTTCAAATATTGAGCAGCAGAATATCGAGTTTGTTACAGATACGATGTTGCCGTGGGTTACTAACTGGGAACAGGAATATGACCGGAGGCTATTAAAGCCAGGATATTATACCAAACATTCTCTTGAAGGACTTTTAAGAGGCGACTCTGCCTCTCGCGCTGCTTTTTATAAAGAGCTTTTTTACATGGGGGCTTTGTCCCCTGACGAGATAAGAGAAAAAGAGGAAATGAACCCACAACCCGATGGGATAGGTGATAGGTATTATGTTCAAAGCAATATGACGCCCGCTGATAAAATTGATGAGTTTTTATTTAGAACTAACACTAATAAAGTTACAATGAGAAGCACATTGCCTGATGCCGTAAAAAAGATAACTGAAAGAGACAAAGCCAATATTAAACGAGCATTTCAGAAAGACCCTGCTACATTTGAGAAATGGCTTGAAGATTATAAAGAAGACTTTCAGGATTTTATGATAAAAGAAATTGGAGGCCAATAATGGAAATTGAACGAAGAAATTTAGATGTTGAATTGAGGTTAATTAATGAAGAAGGACAAAAACCAAAAATTAGGGGATACGCCGCAGTGTTTAACAACCTGTCAGAAGACCTTGGCGGATTCAGGGAAAAAATCGAGAAAGGCACTTTCGCCAAGAGCCTCAAAAAGGATGATGTCAGGGCATTATTCAACCACGATGTTAACTATGTCCTCGGAAGAAATAAGGCAAATACCCTCAGATTAACAGAGGACGAAAAGGGTTTGAACATTGAGATTGACCCCCCTGATAATCAATGGGCACGTGATCTTATGATATCAATAGACAGGGGGGATATAAGTCAGATGTCTTTTGGGTTTATTGTTTCTGATATGGGAGAAACTTGGGATTTAACCGAAAAAATACCCATTAGGACTTTAACTGAGGTTAGATTATTTGATGTTTCTCCTGTGACTTATCCCGCTTATCCCCAAACATCTGTTAAGGTAAGGGATTATTTAAGCTCATTAAAAGAAGAGGATAAACCAGTCAATCAGGGGCTAGCGCCGGAAGCGCGGGCTGACGAAAGCTTGGAGTTATATAAACGGAAAATAAGCATAGCAGAACTAAAATAAAATCGGAGGGAAAAATTAAAATGCGAAACATTGAACAAATGAAACAGGAAAAGGGCGTTAAGGTTGCTGAAGCCCGGGGCTATACTGAAATAGCCGAGAAAGAAAACCGCAACTTGACTGCCGAGGAAAAGACCAAGATTGACGGGCTACTGGCAAATATCAGGGAAATGGATGCTGATATCGAACGAGAAGAACGGCTCCAGACTCTCGAAATGGCAAAGAACCCAACCACTCCCCGCGCCAATGATAGCGTTAAAGAAAAGAGGGCAACCTTCTTTAAGGCTATGAGGGTTGGCGTCAACAAACTCAATCAGGAAGAAAGAGCTTTGGTCGAAGATACGAACGGATTACTTTTGATGCCGGAAGATCTGGAGGCTGAAATCTATCGCATCACCCCCAAGTATTCAGTTATCCGCCAATTGGCTAACGTACGCCAGACCACAAGAGATAAAGTAGCCCGCAGAAGTATTACCGATATCTCTATGGGATGGGGAAAACTGGAAACCGGTACACTGCCGACTGAATCATCTCCGACAATCGAAAAAGATTATATCTATGTCGAGGACTTGTCCGGATTGGTAAAAATAGGCCGTGACGAGCTCATGGACTCGGACGATATTCTGGCCGGGGTAATCGCTGAAGCCTTTGCACAGAAAAAAGCCGAGGTTGAGGACGCGGCCTTTTTGATAGGACGCGGTCACTCTTATGGTGAGCCGGACGGCGTGACACTGGATGCGACGGTTATAGCCAACTATATCGACCTGGATACCGCCGACACTATGGTTCCGGATGATCTGATTGATTTAAAATACGCCCTTCCCGCCAGCTACAAAGCCGGTGCATCATATATGCTTCATCCGACCACTGAGGGCACGGTCAGAAAAGTCAAAGCCGCCGCTAATTATCTCTGGGTCAATCCTAACGGTGGGGTTGCCGGAACCTTCCCTGAAACCTTCGACGGCTATCCCCTTTATAACCATTCCAGTATGATCATCCCTGCATCGGATAATACCGACAGGTCTATCGTTGGTTTATTCGGCAACTGGAAGCGTGGCTATACCATCGTTGACCGTATGGGATTGTCAATAATGAGACTCGACGAACTGTATGCTGAGTCCGGGATGGTAGGATTCCTGGGTTATTTTAGAGTGGGGGGTGGGGTAGTTAGGCCAGACGCTTTTAGAGCCTTGGATAATAACACGTAAAACTTGTTATTTAGCCTCATTAGTAATATACTATACTCATATACTAATGGAGGTTATAAAATGTTAACAACTTGCAAATGCCAAAGGTGTTCTCATTCATGGGTTGCCAGAATTAAGAATCCGAAAGTTTGCCCGAAGTGCAAAAGCCCCTATTGGAACATTCCGCGAGGGCAGAGATAATGCCAGAAATAGGGGAAATAGTAAGTAGCAAAACATTAGATTTAATTAATAGTAAGAACCGTCGCATTTGGGCAGCTTGCGAACGTTGTGGAAAAGAACGCTGGGTTCGCTTTATAAAAGGAACCCCAGAATTTAAATTTTGTAATTCTTGTTCCAAAAAGGGCAGGGAGTATAGTGAAGAGCATAAGCGCAAAAGTTCACTATCGTTCCGTGGTAATAAAAATCCTAATTGGCAAGGCGGTAAATACAATTGTCATGGATATAATTGTATTCCGATATATCCAGAAGACCCGTTTTATAATATGTCTAATGGGAAAGGAAGCATTCTTGAGCATCGCTTAATAATGGCACAGCACCTTGGCAGACGTCTTCTAAAAATAGAACATGTCCATCATAAAAATGGGGTTCGAAATGATAACCGTATTGAAAATCTTGAACTCATATCGCCTAAAAATCATGCTATCTATAAGAGCATGTGCTCTCATTGTGAGTTAAGAACGGAGATACGGTTACTCAAGTGGCAAGTAAAAGAGTTGACTCAACAACTTCAAGAAAAAATGAGAATTTAAACTAAATCATTCAGCTAAATCATCCACCAAAGGGCAGGCTTATCACCTGCCCTTATTTGTTAGACAACAATACTTAATCTTGATATTAAAGCTAATCGGAGACGGTGGAATTCCGCCTCGAGGGTAACGAATAAAATTTAAGTGAGGTAAATAATAAAATGGGAACAACTTTTGAAGGAAAAGCTAAATATAAAGGCTACATGCCTGCCGTTGGCGAAGTAGAATTCGAACTGCCCGGCGGAACTCCGTATGCAGTTGACACCGTTCAGAAATATCCACTCGGTACAATAATTAGGCGAGGTGGACGCACTTTCATTTATTCTAAAGCTGGCGGTGTCTGCTCAACAGAATGGGGCGCTTATAAATCAAAGAAAACCAATACCAATGCCGTTGCTCCGACTCAAGCAACTGCCGCAGCCCAAGCTGCTGCTTATCCTGGAGAAACATTGGCAGCCGGTGCAGCTGGAAGTTGCTATGTCACCGTCACTATCGACACAACCATTGGCGTGTTGGCAACAGGTGTATTATCGGAAAACGAACTGGCAGGCGGCTATATTGTTATCGGTAATGGTTCTGCACAGCATCCGCAAAACCGCATGATAGTCAGTCACCCTGCACTTGCTACGACCGGTGGATCGCTAACACTGAAACTTGATTCGCCATTGACCACAGCGGTCACGGAGGGCACGACCAATATTGAACTGATGGAAAATCCGTTCAATGGCGTTAAAGCTGACGGTTCAGGAGGCGATTACGTAACATTTATTGGGATGCCGACTGTTTGTGCCACTTCTGGGCAATTCTTATGGGTTCAGACATGGGGTATCTGTTGGATTACCAGTGACACTCATACTTGCGATTCTGCGAGAGACAGGACTATAGCCTTTGTTGGCAATGGCTCTGTAGTGTCCAGTAATGATGTCACAATGGAAAGTGGCTTCCAGCTGGCAGGTATTGCTATGGATGACAGTAGCAGTGGTTCCAGCAACGCTCCTTTCGTCATGCTTCAAATCATACCCTAACTTAACCCTATAGGGGCATTACAGGGCGGCAAGGTTAACTCCTTTACCTACCGTCCTGTAATGTTTATTAAAATAATTCTTTTTTCTACCCACAGGCAGGAGTAGCTATTTATTCCTGCCTGTTTTAGAGATAAGAATTCACAGGAGACTATTATGGCATTAAAGATAAAAACCCAGCCAGCCACAGAGCCAGTCAGTAGCGTCGAAGCGAAACTCCATTTGCGGGTTGATTCAGGTTCTTTTGCCGATAATTTAACCAGTGTTCAGTCAATTGTACCTGGCTCTCATAACATCGCTTCGGCTTATTCACTGATAGGTACTTCTGTTGACGTTTTGGGTTATTCCACTGTTGTCCTTTTAGAGTCTGGGACTAACGGCACAAACGGGACTGTTGATGTAAAACTGCAAGAGTCTGATAATAACACTACATGGACTGACGTGACATCTGGGGCGTTTACTCAGATAACCGAAGGAAATGATAACACAACCTATGAACTAGCCTACACGGGCATTAAGCAATGGCTCAGGGTAGTAAGTACTGTAGGAACGGCCGCATGTTCGTTTGGTGTCTCGATAGTTAAAAACGCACCAACGGGGGCAGATGACACATTAATAACTTCATTAATCAAAACCGCAAGGTCATATTGCGAAAAGTTTCAGAACAGGGCTTACATAACTCAATCTTGGGAATTATGGCTTGATGAATTCCCCCGCAATGGGCAACTTCAAATTCCCCTACCGCCACTAATCTCGATAGACAGTATCAAGTATTACGATGTCGATGATAACGAATATCCTTTTGCCGACACTAATTACTTTGTAGACGTTAAAAATGAGCCTGGCTGGATAGTTTTAAATTCAAGCATAAGCTGGCCATCAACAACTTTAAGACCCGCAAATGGTGTATGCGTAACTTTCACTTGCGGATACGGAGCTGCTTCAGATGTTCCAGAGGATGTAAAGTCAGCTATGAAGTTAATAATCGGTCATTTATACAAAAACAGAGAGGCTGTGGATACGGATAACTTAAAAGAACTTCCCTTCGCAGTAGACGCTCTCCTCTGGATGGACAGGATATTATAAATTTTAGGGGGACAATATGAACTTAAAATATCATTCTGTTTGGAATATTAAACATTGGAGAAAAGACAAATCAGGAATTTATCGGCTGATATATTCAGAAGAGGCAATAGATAGGAATATACTCCACGATACAGGAGAGATTGCTATATTATCAGCTTTCTTCGCCACTACAATGACAAACTACGGCGCTCCCCCTGCTAATCTGTATTTGGGATTAGATACACGTGCTTCATTAGCTGAAGCAGACACACTGGCAACCCTAACCGAATTAACTAAGAGTGGGTATGAGCGTAAAGCTGTTTCGAGTGCTGGAACAGGTGTAGCTGGACAGGACTTCTATATCAATCAGCCAGCGGCTTATTACAGAGCTGATTCTAAGACTGTCACTTGGACAGCAGGTGAAGATTGGGTTACTGCTGTTAAAAATATCTTCTTGTGTACCGATATAACCGCTGTTGTAGACGCTGCGGGTAAACACCTGATTGCAAGTCTGGCTCTTAGCACCCCGAGAACATTATTGAATGGGGATTTATTGAGCGGCTCTTTATATTGCGGACTTTCTGAATAGGAGTCAATATGTGGTTATCAGGTTGGGCTAAAAGAATATCAATAACCATAGCAGGAGCAGACGTTCCAGAAAGTGAAACTAACTACCCACATCTTGTTTTAATCAGTTCTTCTTCTGGGAAAACCGATGTGGATTTAACGGCTGTATTTGACGAGCTTGGAGCGAATAATCTCAAGTTAGCTATTGCCGATGATACCAATACTGAATGTTATGTAGAAGTAGCCACTTGGGACACTGTGAACGAAATAGGAGAACTTTGGGCAAAAATCAATCCCTCTACATCTGGCAATACTTATTATCTCTATTTTGACTCCACACACGCAGACAACTCTACCTATGTCGGTGTAACAGGTTCAACCCCCGCTCAAGCCGTTTGGGACTCCAATTTTGTCTTCGTCTCTCACATGAACGACAATCCAGACACATCACATATTAAAGACTCAACAAGTAATGCTAACAATGGCACAAAAAAGGGAATTAACGAACCTATTGAAGCAACTAGAAGTGTAGGAAAGGCACAAAGTTTTGACGGAAGTAATGATATGGTAGCACTTACTTCCGTATCAGGGGTAGATATTATAGACAGACCCCTAACACTAGAGGCAACTATACAACCTATAACTGGAGCTGGGGATGGATATATAATTTGTAGAAATACCGATGCAGCAGCCAATCTTCAGTATGCATTACAATGGAGCTCTAATATTGTTTTTAACTATTTAGAAGGAACTGGGCACAGGACTGATAGTAATGCTAATGTAACAGTAAATAGTTGGTATGTATTAGCTTTTGTATGGAATAATGTCGGTGTAACTCAACATTATGTCAGTGGCTCTCCTTCAGGTTCACCAAATTCTTATACTGGGGCACTAACATCCAGAACTACGTTACAGTTAGGTAGGCGAGCATTAGCAAACCTATATTTCAAGGGTCTAATCGATGAAGTCCGTATCTCCAACATAGCCAGAAGCGCAGACTGGATAAGTTTAACCAATAAGAGCTTGACAGATGCTTTGAATACGTTTGGGGGAGTAAATAATCTTTATACCGAGACTGGACACGAACAGGTTATTTTAGCCAGTCAAGGCAGTTCGGTATCACAAACAGCAAACGAAAGAGGTCATATTGTCGAGATAAAAGCAAAAACTGGTCATAGAGATAACGCCGAATTCTTCGAACGAAGAGAACAGATTATACTAGCCAAAATAGGCGGTAATGCTGTAATTCCATACGATGAGACAGGGAAATTACAAGTTATGCTTGCAAAGATAGGAGGAGCAGACTTTAAAATCAGTGCTATAAAAAGAGGTGGTGTAAATAGGGGATTTACCTCAAAACATTCAAGGGGACAACAGCAGGAGCATACTCGACCTTCTTATAGTGGCAGGAGCAGACCATGAAAGCAGGGGAATTAAAAGATAGAATCGAACTCCAGGCCCCCATTAAAAGCCAGAATAGCTTCGGGGAGTGGGTTGAAACTTTTACAACCCAAGCTACGGTGTGGGGGGCGATAAGACCGCTTTCAGGTACTCTTTTATTTCAGTCTTTACAGGCCAACAGTGATATATCAGGAGAGGTAGAAATCAGATACCGTACGGATATTCAGGCAACATGGAGACTCAAAATCGGCAATAGAATACTTAGGATCGTAACAATTATCAATCCTGAAAATAGGAACGAAAAACTTTGGATAAAATATTCGGAGGCTTTGGATTAGAGGTACTAATATGCCGTGGTTTGAACTTGAAGGCTTAGATGAATTAAATAACAATATCGAAAAATTGCTTAAATCAGTGTCTAAAGAGGAAGCCGCTCCAATTCTGGGGAAATCGGCTGATTTTTTACGGGATGATATTATTTCACGTGCTCCGTTGGGGTCGACGGGAAATCTTAAAAGAGGTATTGTCTCTAAGACTTATTCAGATTATAAAGAGGCTGCTGCTCTTGTAATGATTAATTACGGGAGGGCACCACATGCACATTTGGTTGAGTTCGGACATGCTGGGAAAAATCCCGCACCCCCGCACCCTTTTTTCCGCCCCGCATGGGATGATGATAAACAAAAAATTGAAGAAGATATTAAACAAGAATTACTAGAAATTATTGAAAGGGCGGTACCATAATGTTAGTAGAGCAGGCTCTACAATCGAAATTGGCGGGAGAGGCGACTATCTCGGCACTGGTTGGCGACCGTATTTATTACGTAAAAGCACCACAGGACGTTGTTAAACCATATATTTGTATACAGAAAATATCACAAGTTAAGGACTGTATAACTACTGGCAAGCGATACGTTAATGCCAGATTCCAGATTTCTATTTTTGGTACGACGTATTCGTCTTTAAAAAGTATCGCCGCCGCAATTCACACAGTGTTAGATAAATACTCCGGCTTAATGGGAGGTAGTAGCGGATTATGGATAAATAATTGTACTTACGACAATGAGACAGACTTGGGGTTTGACAATGATGTGGAACTCTACGGCTTAGCCGTAGATTATATTTTACTCTATGAATTAAAGATAACAAATATTTAAAAAATATAACTTAGGAGGTTATAAAAATGACAAGCGCATTACAAGCATTTGGGAAGGTACTCCGCTGGAACGGACAACTTGTAGCGGAAATTACAAAAATAACCCTGGGGGGCTATAAATCTACTCAGATCGATGTTACTAATGAGGATTCGACATCTGGTTGGTTAGAGAAAATAGGGGGAAATAAAGATCCAGGGACAATATCTTTGGAATTTAACTTTATTCCTGGGGATACGAATGGTCAAATTGCAATGGCAGCTGATTTTGCCTCGCAGGTGGTTAGAACGGCGACTATAACGTATCCGCCTGCTTCAGCTACAGTATTGACAGTAACGGGGTTTTTGTCAGATTTTAAACCCATAGATGGCGGGCTTGATGACCAATTGAAAGGGTCGGCGACTATAACAATCACCGGCGCTCCCTCTCTTGCAATTACAGCCTCAGCCGATTTGACAACCTTAACAGGTATCGAAGAGAACACCGGAGCGGCTTTGACATTTACCCCGACCTTCGATGGTGCTGTCTATGAATACAATGTGGCTGTAAATACCGCTTCAACCTGGGTTAAATTCACACCGACATTAACCGGCGCTACTATCACGATCAATAATGGAACCACCTCCCAGGACGTCTTATCCGGCGCTCAGTCCGGAACGATAGCTCTTACTGATGGAGCTATCACCAATATTACACTGGACGTTAAAGAGACCGGCAAAGTTGCCAAACAGTATAAAGTACATATTTACACGCCTTAAATCAAGCTAATTAATTATTTTTGTAAATCATACAGGGGATTCACCACCCCCTGTATTTATTTTAAAGGGGGAATTATGGCAGAAATTGCACCGTTGAAATCTATTATCATAAATGGCAAAGAGCATCGTCTTAAAAATACCATGAGAGCTGCGAAAATATTCAAGGAAAAGACGGGGAAAAGTCTTATACATGGCTTCCGTTTATCCGACCTTACGGAGGAAGAGTTTTGTATTTTGATTTGGTCTCAATTATTGCACGAAAATGATCCATCAATCACTCCTGAAACAATTATGGATGTGGATTTAAATGACCAGGATATACCACAATTGGCGACGCAATCTATAATTGATTCTCTTCCAGATAAAAAAGAGGGAGCAATCCCAAACGGGGAGAACCTCCCACTTTCCTAGAACTCTGGGCAATCGGGAGGTACGATTTACACCTATCTGAAAATGATTTTTGGGAATTGACGTTAAAAGAATTTGTTGCATTACAAGAACGAAATAAGATAGAAATTGATTGGCTGAATTGGAGAACTGGTTCAATTTGTTCTGTATTAGCGAACATCAATCGTGATAGTTCGAAACATCCGGATCTATTCACGCCCCAAGATTTTATGCCTCAACTTAAAGAGGAAGAAGAATCTCCAAATAAAATCCTGGGAAAATTAAGACTTTGGAATGCTGCTATGGGCGGCACGGAGATAATCAGGGAGTAAAAAAATGTCACTTGGAAGCTTAGTAGTTAAACTAGGTTTGGATACGACAGAATTTGAAGAAAAATTGATGGGTGTCAACTCACTTGCTAAATCGACAGCCGCGGGGATAAAACAGGAGTGGGAGCAGGTTGGCAATGCGGCTCTTGTTCTGGGAGCTGCTATTTCAGCAGCTTTGGGATACGCCACTGTCGAGGCTGCAAATGAAGAAGAGGCAATGCTCCGGCTTGCCAATACGCTCAAAAATGTCGGAGTTAATTATGATGATGTAAAAGATTCCCTCGACGATACTATTATGTCAATGGAATCTATGTCTGCTGTTTCCGATGATGACCTTTATTCGGCGTTTAATAAACTCTTGAATATTACCGGTGATTATGATGAATCTTTAACTCTGCTTCAAACCTCTCTCGATCTAGCAAAAGGGGCGAATATTGATCTTGAAACAGCTGCCAGGTTGGTGGGTAATGCCGCAGAGGGGACTTCAGTCTCTCTATCCCGTTATGGTATTGTCGTGGCAGACGGGGCAACATCGACAGAAATATTAGCCGCCATAACTGAACGATACGGCGGTAGCGCTGAAGCGATGGGAACTTCTACTAATTCAGCAATGCAAAAAATCAAATTAGCAGTAAATAATCTCTCTGAGAGCATCGGTACTAATTTGCTTCCGGCATTAAAAAATATATCTAATTTTATTGCAAAAATAATTGATGTTATCAAAGATTGGACAGACGAACATCCTAATTTGACAAGTGCAATCGTTTTAACTACTGCTGCTCTCGGTCTTTTATTATTAGGAATAGCAGCTTATATTAAGTTAGCGTCTAATGCAACTATACAGACTGTTGCATGGACAGTCAGCACTATTGCGCATACTACAGCTACTATAGCAGCTAATGTCGCGTGGGTGGCTTATACATATGTGGTCGAGGGGGCTACTGCGGGGCAGATAGCGTTAAATCTGGCAATGGAAGCTAACCCCGTTGGCGTGGTAATAGCAGCGGTGACGGCCTTGGTCGCTATTGTTGCCCTTCTAATTGTTACGTATAAAGAAATAACGAATTTATTTAAATCGAATACCGTTTCGCAAAAAGAGTTAGCTGAGCAAATCACAACAACCACAGAGGCAATCAAAAATGAAAATGACAGTCTAACTAGTAATGAAGAATCTCTGGCAGAAGCTGAAGATACATTAGCTGATTATCAAGAATCGCTGGCAGAAGCTGAAGATGCATTGTCTGATTTATATGCTCAAGAGTCTGAAGCTACAGATGAAATGAATGATGCTAGCTCTAAAGTTGATGAACTGACAAAATTATATGATGACAATGTTGATGCGGTACACGATGCTCAATCCGAAGTCGATTACTGGACACAGGCACTAGATGACGCAAATGATGCTCTTGATGCTGCAAACGATAAACTAGAAATTGATACTCAATCTTATAATGATTTAACCGATGCTATAAGTGATACCGAATCAGCTATAAAAGATTTATCATCCGCCAACCTGGAGGGGATGGGTGAATATGCCGACGAGATAGAGGCTGTACAGGAAAAAATTAATGACGTAAAGCTATCAATTGCAGAAGCCAATGTAGCTGGCACAGATACGACAGCTCTTGAGGCTCAACTAGATGCACTCAATGCGCAAAAAGACCTACTCGAAGCACAGCAAACAGCAGAATATGATAACCAACTCTATGATATCAAAAGCAAGGCTGATGCGATATTGGGTAATGACCAGGAACTCAGCTACGAAGATATAATGTCTCAGTTAACTGATGCTGGAATTGAACTATCTGATTTGAGTGCACAACAACAGGCGGCACTAGATGCCTTAAACGTAGATCAAGCAGCTGTAGATACTGCTCAATCTGATGTAAATACCGCAACAAGTGAATTAGCCACAGCCCAAAGCACTCTGGATAGCTTGAATGAAAGTATTCAGGCCGTGTATGACAGCATACTAGGCAATTCTACCGAACAATCGGATATTTTAAACTCGATAACCGGCAGTATCGCTGATCAACAAGATATTTATGACACTATCAAAAATGAAACCCTCCCCGGATTAGCTGATAGTATATCTACACAACAAGAGGCTGTGGAGAATTTAATAACATCAATCATTACTCAGCAGGGGGTAGTAAATGATTTAGGGATAGCTATACAGGGAATAAATAATGAAATCACATATTTGGAAGGGCTTTATGACAATCTTACTGGGACTGATACATATGGTACTGTCTCAACTGTTCCTGGATTGCAAGATGCATTGAATAGTGCCGCCAGCGGGCTACCTGGCTATGCATCAGGTGGCGAAATAGCAGAACCGACACTGCTATACGGTTTAAAATCGCAACAGGTTTACGCCATAGCCGGTGAAGCAGGAAAAGAGCAGGTTGTATCAGGTACTCAATCGAACTCGAATAATATTAAATTGGATCAAACTTTTAACATTTCAGCTGTAATTCGTGAAGAATCAGATATTAAAAAGATAGCCAAGGAACTTTATAATCTATCAAAAAGCGGATTAAGGCAGGTGGGTTTAAATGGCTAACTCATTTTCATTTGATGGTATAGATATGTCAACTTACGGGTTGACAGTTCAGAGCACCAATTTACCTGATTTATCGAAAGACATCCCGACAATACAGCTCATAGACAGAGCTTATGCTGGGACAGCGACAAGAACTCCAAAAACATTAACTATCAATGCCACAGTAGAAGGCGTTTCGGTATCTGATTTATACAACAAACTAGATTCGATTAAACAATATTTGGACATCGGTGAAGCTCACTTTATTTTAGATTCATTGACAGACAGATATTACAATGCAGAATTAACTGATATTTCGGGAAATAAAGTCTCTAATACAGTCTGGGGAGGTATGTTGACCTTTCTCTGTGCCGATCCGCTCGCCTACTCCACAACCGAAACATCCAGCGATTACAACATAACCACTGATCCCAAAACTATTGTTGAAACTGTTGGCGGCACCGGATATGTAAATCCTGTTTTTACCTTGACCGCTGGGGAAACTTTATCTTCAGTTACTATTCTGGTCAATAATTTAACCACAGACGAAGAATTGTCTTGGGAAGGGTCTTTAGTTTCCAGTGACGAACTCGAAATAGACGTTGAACACTGGATAGTTTATAAGAACAGCGCGGCTTCAATGTCAACAGTAACAGGTCAATTTCCGAGACTTGCACCAGGTGCTAACTCAATCAAAGTTACAGGACTATCTACCACGGGAACACTTAACATTACCTATCGAGATACATTCTTATAGGCTCGACAGTTTTTAACGGCTAGATTTGGATTCTACAGCCTCGAAAATCGAGGCTTTTATTTCTTGAGAAATATTTTGAAGGAAATAATGAAAAATAGAGTAATTATATTTAAGGCACTATTTACTGACCACGCAAAGGCAAAATTTCAGAAAAACAACATTTCGATAGTTCCGAAATGGATGAACTGGATGCCAGACTGGTTTAAAAAAATCGCATTATCCCAGTTAGGAGTTGCGGGCGCCTGGACTTTTACCAACGCGGCTAGAACTAACCTGCTGAATGGTACGTTTGATATTGATTCCGACACGTGGAAGATGGCTTTGTTTTTGAGCACGTCTAATATCGGCTCTAGCAGTACAACATATGCTGCTTTGACAAATGAAGTCGCTAACGCGTACGGCTACACCACAGGCGGAAACTCAATCACGCTCACCTTATCTGGCACAACGACAGTAACAGTAGATATTAGCACCGACCCTGTATGGACGGCTTCGGGCGGTTCGATTACGGCTCGATACGCAGTCATCTATGAGGTTGGCGGATCTATACTTTGCTACTGTCTGCTCGATTCTACGCCGGCAGACGTCACGGTTACATCGGGTAATACTTTAACAGTAGCCGCCAGCACAAGTGGCGTATTCGACTTAACATAATATTAAGGGGCTTTTATGGCAACCTTTCTTAAATATATCATCGAAATACACGATTCTTCGGGCAATCTAATCTCATATTTAGAGAATTACTACAATGCGTCTTTAACTCTGAAGACAAACGAACCACAAACGCTAGTTTTCAGCCTCCGCGGCGATGATGTTAAAAAATCAGATGTTAAACTACCAAACGAATTGTGGCTTAGAGATTACAAATCTGGCGATATAGTGCGCAAGTTCAGACCGACCAGGGTACACGATGTGCGGAGCTAGATATGTTTAATACTGCTCCCCTTAATACTTTTGCCTTTAATACCAGAGGGAGTTCATCTACAAACACTAAAATAACTCTCGAAACGTCTCATTTAATCCTTACAACGTATGCTCCAATAATAATCGTTACCGATATTTATCATCCTAAGTCTTTTAAATATATCATCGAAGTTCATGATTCGGACGGCGATTTAATCTCGATTCTTGAAAATTATCATGATGCGTCTTTAATTTTAAAAGTGAATGAACCGCCACGATTGAGCTTTAGTTTACCTGCCGGTGATGTTAAAAAACTAGAGGTGGTATTACCCAATGAACTCTGGGTACGAAATTATTTGACAGATACTATAGTCAAAAAATTACGAATTACAAATAATAAGGACAATCGATGACAACCACATTTTTAAAAGTTAAAAACAATGCAATTAGTTCGCTAGCTGCAGGTATAAGCGATTCAGATACAACTCTTGTAGTTGCGACAGGGGAAGGTAATTTATTCCCCTCCACTTATCCTTTCCATATTACAATAGACAGTGAAATTGTGAGCTGTACTAATCGAAGCAGTGATACTCTTACAATAACAAGAGCGCAGGAAGCTACTGTCGCAAATGCTCATTCGGAAGATGCAGTGGTTTCTCTAAATGTCACAGCGCAACATATTTCAGATTTGAATACTGCTGTCAATAATTTGGAGGGAGCAATACCTTCGGGAGTGATTGTGATGTGGTCTGGTACATTGGCCAGCATACCAAGCGGATGGTATCTGTGCGATGGAAATAATGGAACGCCTAATTTGGTAGCTAAGTTTATTCAGGGCATTGCAACCTCGTCAACAAATCCCGGTTCTACTGGGGGTGCTACATCAAAGACTACATCAGGTCATACACATTTAATTAGTTTTATAACCAAACACCCCGGCACAGAGACATCTTCTATTTATTGCGGGAGCTCAAATTCCCAGGCTTCAGTCTCCTCGACCGATACTATTACAGATATTAGACCGACATACTATGAGCTTGCATTTATTATGAAGGCGTAAGATGATAGAAACACAGATTGAAGCAAGTGGATATTTAGAGCAACTTTCGCACGGGATAGTTCCTGTATACGGCCTAAATAATACAGTTACAGCTATTGTAACAGGCCTGTTAACCTACCAAACATTAACTCCGTTGATTACAATAGGTACAATCCAGCCTACGAATACTCTCAGTATAAGTTGGTCCAATGCGACAATTTTAAAATGTCTTAACGATATGCTGGATATAGTCGGAGGATACTTTGAAGTTACGGATGACAGAGTATTTAACTGGGGGACAAGTATCGGAGAAGATAAAGGGCAGCAAATCAGGGTAGGGAAAAATTTAATCGGAATTGAAAAAGATGTCGATTGGGCTGGGCTAGCGACACGGCTTTACGCCGTGGGGAGCGGAATCGACTTATCCGATTATCAGCCTGAATACGATGCAGTGGATACCGATTACGATGCTACTTATGGCTATCTCCTACTAAAGGATTATAAATGTTACTCCGGCTGGACAGGCGCAGGAGATGCCTTACCGGCAGCAGGCACCGGAGGTGAAATTATTATCTATGAAATGGTTTCGGAGCAAAGCGTATCGTTTGAAAATGCAGGTGGGGCATCTTGGACTTTTCCCTTGCGAGCTATCGACGGCTCTACGGGACCATCAGCTTATTATAGTGCAAACACCTGGACAGACTTTTTAATAGCACTTACAGAGGACGAAAAGCCCGTTTTATGTACGGGAGTACGATGGTATATAGGTGCCGATTCTGATTCGCAAATTATAGATATCGAAGTACAAATAACAGAAGATGGAGACACGTGGGAGGAGGTCGTAAGTGCGTGGGATTCCGATTGGGCTACTGCCTGGGGACAATATGATTTTCCAGAACCCCGCTTGTTAACAGGTATGCAAATAAGAGTAAAGTCAAATAATTATTCGCAGTATATTTATATTTATGAGATGCAAATGCGTACTACATACTCAGATGTAAGCTCTGATTTTGTGCAGGGCGCGGACGAGCGGATTTTGAGATGTGCAATAGGTGATTTTTCAGTTGGTGCGACATATTATGTAAGCTATACCCACGCAAAATATATAAAAGACTTTGAGGCTATCGAGACTTATGGGGACATTGGGTTTGCTCAGACGTTTAACTACGCTACCGATGCCGACACTCTTTTAGCGTGGGCACAGGCTACATTGCCGACATTGAGCACACCTCCAGTAGCATATGCAATCACAGCTCTTAACTTATCGGAACTTGATGCCAATTTTGATTTCGAGGAGTTGGAACTTGGCTCTACAGTTAAAGTAATTGACGAGGATTTGAGCATTGATACGGCCGGGATAGTCCAATCAATCGAATATGCCGATTTGCTCGATCCAACAACGACGACAATCGAAATAGCTGGTAAAGTACAGGATATATCAAAAGCATTCAGGGATATTTATAACAAGATTTAATTCAGAGAGCAATAGTTATTTAAGAGGTGAATAATTTGTATAAAAATGACAGGGATAGATTAATAGGCGGCTGGATTAAGGACAAAAGAGATGAAAAGGACTGGCTTATCACTGCAAGGAAACCAATTGAGATAAAAGAGAAGTCTGACCTTTCAGGATTTTTACCTTTTGTCCTTAATCAAGGGAATCAGGGTTCTTGTGTTGGTCACGGTATCGGTGGGATTTTAACCGGTAAGACAATTCAAAAAGGAATTTATACAGAATGGATGTCACCACGTTGGATTTATTATGGAGGAAGGAAACTCGGGGGTTATGTTAATGAGGATTGCGGAACCGAACCTAGACTTGCCCTTGAATGGTTATTAAAATATGGTTGTTTGTTAGAAAGCCAATGGCAATATGAAGAAAGATTTAATCCAGTACCTCCAACAAGCGAACTTTATATAGAAGCAGTAAAACGACCTTTATTATCTTATTCCCGCGTTGTCGATGGTATTGACGGAATATGTACAGCTCTATCAGAAAATAATCTAGTGGCAATCGGATCCCCCTGGTATGATAAATGGTCTTATACAGACGATAACGGCAAACTCAAAAAGCCTCGATGTTGGGATTCTATCGCTGGCGGGCATGAGACCTTTCTCTATGGTCACGATTATAAGACTGAATATTTTAATCTTCAAAACTCTTGGGGCGAAGATTGGGGCATAGATGGCAGATGCTTATTGCCATTCTCTGCAATCAAATGTTTTAAAAAGCACGGGGGGTATGATGCTCACGTCTTAGAAATTAACTGGGATAAACTCGGTGCAATTTTAGGAGGATAAAATGAACGACGGATGGGCAAAGATTTATGACGATGGAGAAAATAAAATCTATACTCATAAATTAACATTTAGAACAGTGACGTATACAGTGACGTATTATGTGAATCCGCACTTGATATATTGTAACGAAAGTGCATTTAGCGGGAGGTATTAAATGAATACACAGATTTTAGTTTATGGTTTTATTGGATTAGCAGGTTTTACTCTGGTTGTCATAGGATCCTGGCAAGGCATCGCTGAAATCTGGGGCTCTGGGGTATCTTTGTTGACGTATCTTCTGGGTAATTATCAAAGTAATATAATCCAATCTATTAAATCTAAAATGAGGTTGTGATGGATAGGGAGAAAACAGTAAATAAAATGGTGAGTAGTTTTAATAACATATCGGGCGGTTTTCCTGCTTATCAGGATGAAATGAATAGGATATCGAATGCCAGACAAGCAGAAATATATTATCTGCAGAAAGTAGCCAATGCCTGCAACGATGTTTTAGAGCACTGTTCCAGCGTAGCAGAAAGTCTAGAGAAAGCATCTGAGAATATTAAAAATGTGAAATCGAGTCTATTTGGCGATTTAGACATTAAAGAGGTTGAACATGATTAATTTTATAGATAAAGTCTACACTTTTTTTTGGCGGGATTTTCTTTGCCGGCTCGAGCCCTTTACATATCAATTCCGCAGAATGGCAACAAAATGGACATGGATCTGGATTATTGGTTTGTCCCTGGGGGCTATTGTTTATGTAATCTGGCTGGTCTACCGGTGTGCTACGAACAAATGGTTCTGGATGATTCTATTTTCAATAATTACTATTTTTGCTTTTTGGCTAAGTTTTCACCTTGGGGGTTTTGTTTAACCGCCACTACCTATTTGTCAGGCGGTCGGTAAACACTTAAAGACATTCTAACCCAAGGTTCTCTATTCATAATAAAAATAAAAGGCTAGTTTGCCATTCTACGGGCTGGTAGATATACTCAAAGCTAAAATATAAGGCGGTATGAGATGATTGGAGATACGATACAGGTAGTTGCGACAGTGATTATGGTTTTTATCGCAGCAATTGGTTGGTTAAGAAACCGCAGCAAAGATGATCGAACCGCCGGTGAAGAAACAGGTAAGCTAAAAACGGAAGTTTCTCTATTAAGAGATGAAGTAAAAGATGGTTTTTATAAACTAGATAAACGGATGGATAAATTAAATATCCGTGTTAATAAATATGAGACCGATTCCGATGCGCGCTTTATTAGAGCTGAAACCAGAATCGATAACCTTACAAATGGGAGGCCGCATAGAGATAAAATTAAAGCGTAGATAGTTTGATATTATCTTTGCCCCCTCTTGGTATATATTTTTAGTATATACTTTGAGGGGGCAGTTTTTTTATTTCTTGAGAATATGACCTACAATCGAAATTTACAGATAATATTTTACCTTTGCCACGCCACTATTATTCAAATTAATCCATTTATAACCTCACTTAATTCTATATCACTTTCTACTTCGTTACCCCAACAGTCCCAGCCTTCTACTTTGCGGCGGGCAAAGAGTTCGATACGGGGCAAGTCGCCCATGAGTTCAATAATTCTTAGACGGGCTGATTCAGGTTTTTCGCTATGATTAGTAATTCTATCATCCAAAACTGAATGAACGGACTTTGATTTTCTAACTGGGTTTCCCTTTGTAGCCAATAGGCAAATCTCGGCGTTTGCCCTTGTCCATCCACCCATTCCCCAGAACCAAGAGTCTGATATTTTGTTTTTCTTTACCCATGTAAATGCAACTGTCCGATAATGGAATCCCCATTTATTGATGAGTTTCAAGGCGATGGGTAGGGCTGGGTAAGTTGACCACATAAAAAGAACACAGTTTTCATCAGCAATATCCCATAAAGGCAAATCTGCTAAATCTAATAAATCCATCGTTTCGTAATAAGCTTCTTCTGCTTTCCTGCTACAAGGTGGCTTATCACTAAAAACATTGTATTTCCACGGTGGGTCTGCATATATAATCTGGTATTTCTTATTACTCATCTAATCCCCTTCCAGACACGGTGTAATGGCAAAACAGGACATCATTAGAGCCAGTATGATTGGGTACTATTACTTTCTTCATTTATTCTCCTCCTTTATTTTTATAACCTAAGCAAATAGGAACTATCCTATCGCCATTATCAATAACTAACATCCTATGAGGTCTGCCAGGACATGGACAGTCTGCCTCCCACATATCTTTATCCACTTGGATTACATTATTTAATTTTGCTAATACTTCATTAATATTATTGGGTTGTTTCATTTATCCCTCCTAAATGAATCAACCAGGTACTTAATAGTCCAGATGAAACCAACCAAAAAGACTACAGCTATAAGGACTACTTCGATTAACCCTTCCCCGTAGTGATTGATATTCATTGTATAAACCATCCCATTTAAGGCAGCGTCAATAAACATAGCCAGCAGACAGCCGGTTAAGGTTGTGGTGAAAGCCAATATTACAAAGGTTATAAAGTTCTTCATTGTTATTCCTTCTTTTCTTCCGGAGCTTTCATTTTCAGAAACTTAGTACTGGCAACTATCCCGGCGCCGAAGTCTGATAATCCGTTTACAATCGTAACCGCAAAGTCTCTGAACTCATCTCTTAAATCCTTGAGTTGGGTAAATAGGTCAGCGGTATAGTCCACAGTGCCTTTGTAGCGTTATTATTGGCTAGATTGGCAATCTGTAGCCCCTTATCGGCGGTTGCTTGGGCGTTCAAGATGTCGGGGAGTAACGCCTTGATAGCTTCCTTAACTTCTCTCGATGCGGCTTCTTTTGCCTTGTCGGCATAATCTTTGGCTTCTCCGCTGTGCTCTTCGGCTTTTTGTGCTGCCAGTTCTGCCCTGAGAATTGCCGCTTCCAACTCATCCAATATAGTAGGTAAAGGCTTGTTCATAATAGGGTGCTTGATATCTAACTCTTTTTGTGATTCCAATTTTTTACCTTCCTTTTATTAGTCTAATTAATAGTAACACTACTTAGTAAAATAATCAATACCTTAGTAAAATATATTTTGCGTATTGATAAAATAAGTATTGCAATTTAGTAAAATAAGTGCTATTATACGTATATGGATTTAAAATTAATAGTAAAAGAAAAAAGCAAGGGGCTTAGTTACTCCGATATAGCTAAGAAATATAATGTTAGTCGGCAATATATTCAAGAGTGCGTTAGCCCCTCTAATAAATTACGCAGAGAAATTTACGAAATGTATGATTATAAATGTAATTCGTGCGGGGCATTGGTTGGAGAATCTGGACACATACATCATATAAAGTATAAATATAATATTTTAAATAACATAAAGAACTTACAATTACTGTGCAGGGTTTGTCATTTATATCTAAATAAAAAGAAGCCATACCCCTCTTGTAGGTATACAATAAGATTTCTAATATGTTCTCAATGTGGGATTTTATTTTATCCCCCAAAGTCCAAAAGAGAACGAAGAATTAAAAATAATAAGTCAGGATTATTCTTTTGCACAAAACACTGCCAAGGTTTATGGCTTGCCGAGACACATGGTTGGGGAGCAGGATTTAAGGAATTAATACCGAAGGGGTTTATAGTATGAATAATTTACTTGAGCAACTAAAGCAAAAGCAGGAAGGGTTAGAATTAAGCGACTATGGATTTTCCAAGTATTTGGGGGTCAGTAAGCAATTATGGCACTCTTTTAAATCGGGGAAGACTATTAAAAGCAGGAAGATAGAAATAGCGGCTCGGGAGAAGTTCCCTACATCTTTTGAGGTTGAACAGAACCGGCAAAGAAACCCTGCAAGTGTCTTGATAGCACTATGGGATAGATTATTTAAATAGATGGCTAGAATTTGATTAAAGGAGGTTTGCAGGACTATGAAAATCAAAATCAAAAAGGACTTCAAGACATTCAAGGGTGAACTGAAAAAGGGCGAGGTGATAAATGTTACACCGTATGCCGGTGAGAAGTGGGTTAAAGACGGCTTAGCAGTGAAGGTCAAGTAAGTGTTATGGGGATACAGCCTGTTAGAAGCCATATATTCAGAGACAGCGCACTCTTTAGCGGGATTGTTATTGTTGGCTCTGTTATACCCGACGTTTTCAGATTTATACCAACGGAGACGGATATGGGACATAGTTTTCTTATCCCTATTCTTGTTCTCTGTTTCGTGGCTGTTGCATATTGGATTAGACAAATTGCAAAACATTTTTTAAAGAGAGGTGCTTAAATGCCTATCTGGTTTTTATTGGTTATGGTCGCAGAAATCGGTTTCCTTTATGGGTTTGTATGGCAATACGCAACAAGGGAGGTTTAAAGGAATGAAAGTCAAAATCAAAAAGGATTTCGAGGGCGGGAAAGGGAAAATAAAGAAGGGTGCAACTCTGAATGTGTCATCTTATGCTGCACGGAAATGGATAAAAGATGGATTGGCACAGGCAGTAAGATGACGAAGATATTTGAGCCGGAAGCAAAGACAATCAAAAAGGAGGAGCTTATAAGTTTAACAGAATTGACGTGTAACACTTGCGGGATTACTAACTCAGGGGTAATCAGAAAATTAAAGTATGTGGGTGGAAGCGGGAATACAGTAGTTATTCAGTGTAAAAACGAAACAGAATGTTGGCAAAGATATGACCGGCAGAATGGAATAAATAATGGCAGATAAAATACCCGGTAACCACGAAATAACACAGGAGCTTATCGAGGCAACAACTAATAAAGTTACCGAGGCAGTTTCACAGGTGTTACAGCCACAGGTAGCTAAAAGGATTAAGGATATCCTGGGCGGTAACAATACGCCGCAAAAGAAAACAAAACTATTAATGATACTGATAGCGCAGTTAGAAAAAGGGGTTATGGAATATGACTAGAAAGGGGTATTAAAATGACAATCTTTAAAATATCAGGCAAGGCACACCAGGTATTCAAGCAGATAGAGCAACTATGTAAATGGAACAATGGTAAAACTACCCTGGGAGAACTGGCAAAAGAGCAGGAAATTAAACCGCTTACTTTTAAAGAATCTAATTATTGGATGGTGGAATAAATGGAAGAATTAAAAGAAAAACAAAATCTTATAATTATGAAAGAATCAGAACAGCCGGAGCGAATAGAAGAAATAGAACAAAGGGCATTAATCAAAGTATCCCCGCTCAAGGATATTACTATAAGTTCCCAAGTCGAAAATGCTCAAAAGGCACTCGAATACGCCAGGGGGCGGGTAATTAAATCAGTCGATGACGTAAAATCTGCAACCTCTGACCTGGCTCTTATCTCCAAGCTGCAAAAGACCTGCAAGGGGTATCTCGATGATTACACCAAGCCGATTAAGGCGCACATGGACGAAATAAGGGCGGAGTTCGATTCAATATTAAATCCGCTAAAAGAAGCGGACGCTATTACCAGGGGCAAAATCATACAGTATAACCAGGGGCAAAATGAAATAAGACGCAAGCAGGAAGAGGCGGAACGTCTCAGTCGGGAAGCCGCCGAAGCCGAAATGAAACTCAATGGCGAATTAAGCCAAGAAATTATCGTTATTGAGAACAAAGCCGAAGTAACCAAGAAAACACAGTCGGACTTTGGCGATTTGAATACAGCGAAAGTATGGAAGTTCGAGGTCGAGGACTTCGCCAAACTTCCTGATGATTATAAGGTTGCTGACCTGGTTAAAATCCGTAAGGTTGTTATTGCCGGAGTGAATATTCCGGGTGTGAAAGCCTGGCAGGAAGATAGTTTAAGAATTACGACAAGAGGAGTTTAAAATAATGCCGATTAAAGATTTATCAGATGCGGTAAGAATTCCCAGGCTTGGCAAAATCCACTTGGGAATTAAACACCCTGAAAAAGGATATCCGATGAAGACGGATTATTTCGTCTTCCCGAAAGACCACCCTGATTACGACAAACTTGTCACTGTGTTTGGCGAAAAACCGAAAGAGCTTCGAATACTAATTCCAAATGTAGTCGAAGAGCAATGGTGCTCTCAGTATTACAAAGCCTACAGTCTGACCCATGGCCTTGTGTGCAAAGGGGATGGCGAACTGGCTATGAGGATGATAGACACCAAAACGGACACGATGGTAGACAAGAACGCTACTACTGTTAATATGCTCGAGATACCCTGCCTCGGCAAGGATTGCCCGGAGTACAAAGCCAAAAAATGCAAGGAGACAATGAATCTTCGTTTCATCCTGCCGGAAGTGCCGGGGATTGGAGTATGGCAGATAGATACCGGCTCTATTAACTCAATTATAAATATCAATTCCTGTGCTTATCATATCAAACAGACG
>Ga0153915_10000504_pt1 | contig 36119 bp, 53 predicted proteins | sample Opewatmetagenome_2_FD_107003 | JGI IMG/M metagenome (GOLD analysis project Ga0153915, IMG submission 107003) | Freshwater wetland microbial communities from Ohio, USA - Open water 3 Core 3 Depth 3 metaG | ecosystem: Environmental > Aquatic > Freshwater > Wetlands | place: USA: Ohio, Lake Erie... | reverse complement strand
ACAAGACTTGTTATTGCTGTAGTAAATTTTTCACCTATTTTTTGGGGAAGTGATACAATGGTTTGATAGATTCCAGATATGGTTTTCCAGCCGTCATCTAAGAGGTTCTTGATATAAGTTATGGCATCACTTATGATCTTGGTCTCTGACTGAATGATAGGCATTGAATTTCGTAAAATAGGTACAAGTAAGCCAAATGGACCTAAAATGACACCGAGACCAAGTGTTAGAGTATTACTAATATTGGTTCCAGTACCGGATTTCATGCCTTTATATAATTCGTTAACTTGAGTTATGCTATCGCCTAAGAAACCACCTAGACTTTTAGCGCCTTCATCGATCCAGTAGCCGACATCCTTGAACCATTGGATTAGGTCTTGACCCATCTCGGTTTCACTGAGTTGTTTTAGGGCCTTACTAAAGACTCCCGTGCGGGATTCCAGAAGGTAGAGTAAGCCTCCAATTATAATGAAAACTCCGGCTGCAATTAGAAGGGGTGATAGAACAAGACCTTCTGATATTGCCAGGCCACGATTTGCTACAGTTGCAGTTTCTGCTGCTGCGGTATCTAGTGCAAGCATTTCTGCTTCTACGCCCATTGCTCCAGAGAGTAAAGCACTTGCTGTAGCCGATTCTACAGTAGCAACTGTTTTGGCTTGTTTGGATCCGACATTGAACCACTCGGCTATTGTGGATTCTTGTGTCCATGCGACCATTCCTTTTAGGAGAGTGATTCCAGGGCCAAGCACACCATTGAGTAAACTTATTGTAGAAATTAGAGTGAGTCCAGCAGCTGCTAATCCAATTATAGTCGGAACACCGGGTATAGCAGAAAGCAACTTAATAAAATCTGTAAATCCCTTGATAAGTGGCACCATGACAGGAACCAAACTAGTTCCAATTGCTTTACTTAGATCATCGACAGCATTTTCGGCTTGAGTCCAAGGTCTTATATTAACCTCTTCTTCCATATTAAGGGTGCTGGCTGCTTGCATGATAAGTTTCTGGCGGCTCTTTTTATCCTTAAGTCTGGAGTCATCTTTACCGCCCTTCAATTCAACACCAGCCACTGTTAGCATACCCGCTAAGTCGGCAAGATCATTCTGTCTTAGTTTATCAAGAGAAGCCATCCTGATTATTTCGGAACTAGACTTATGATAAGCTTCTTGTGTGGAGAAGGACAATTTGGCAGCAGCATCTGCCATGGTAAGGAGTTTTTGTCCAGTTAAACCAGTTCGAACGCCTGCTGCTTGAATATTTTCTAGCATCTCACGTTCTGAGCCAATATAGCCAGTTTTCTGAGCTTCTTTTGCTAGATCTTGGACTTCTTCTTGACTAATTTTCCATTTTTTGTTAGCCTCTATTGCCTTATAGATTTGTTCTGTTGCAATTTTGCTTTGTGCGGCATTTAGGTAAGAAAATCCAGATATCGATCCACCCACGGCTAGTCCGGCCAGGCTGCTCATTAAATTCTGAACGCCGCCATGGACATCATCAAGTGAAGATTTTATCTTGCTAAAAGAAGAGGTAAGGGACGATTCGACTTGTTTACCGGCACCAGATATGCCATTAACAGAATTACTGGCTTCCTTAGCTTTTCCTGATAGTTGCTGGATGGAATTATCTGAGCCAACTGATACCTTTTTGCCAGACATCTGGTTAAGTTTCTGGTTGATAGAGTCTAGGCGTTCTTCTGGGCTACCTGCTAAATTAATCAGAATGGATACTGACCTAGCATATGATGAATCGTCTACCATTAAACTTTACCTTTCTTGTTCTTGTTCACTATGGATAGCCAGCGATCTTTCTGTTCTTCATTGCACTTATCGTAGTGGGATTGGTTTTGCTTACCTTTCATCGAGGCTACGAATTCCTTATGGGACATTCTACGCTTAGCAGACTTGCCAGCCTTAGCCAACTCAATGAGTTCCTGCATCTTGCAGATGGAATCTGTCTGAAGGCGGGTAAGTTTATCTAATCTGCCCGGGATTCTATATCCAGCATAGTGGAGCCACATGAGTTTTTGGCCTTCAGGTTCTTGAAAAAATCTGATAGCTCCTCGCTGCCTACTGTTGAAATTGAAATTATAGCGCGGCCAATTTCGGACAGGGCATTACCGACCATGAGTTCATATACTTCTTGCTGGCTTTCTACTGGATCTTCTGGATTGGCAATTTCGTGGAGTTTTGGATCCACGATGCCAAAACGGCAGGCTTCCAACTGTAGCAAATAATTATCTGATAGTTTTGGATCTGTGGTATCAAATCCAGCATCTTCAACTTTTTTAAATACTTTAGCAATTTCTAACTCAGTCAATGGTTTTACCGTGATTGATTCCTGGTAAATAGTCACAGGAACTTCCTTACGAAATTTAGCACCTTCTAGGATTAGTTCTTTTGATATCATGTGTAATATACTCCTTACTTTGAACTTTAACTATTTTTTAACAAACTTAAAAATAAAATTTTAAAAAAAATATTTATGCTGGAGTGCGTGACATTGCAGTCCAGCTGTATTTAGTAGACACTGTGCTGCCAGGTTCGCCTACACTCAGGGAATCCTGCTTAAGTAAGCACCTATTAAATCTTACTATCGCCGAATCTGCAGTCACAGCGGTACTTGGTGTCACTGCTGTTGTCAGTGATCTAGCATAAGCAGCTTCAGAACCTGCATCATTTATGATTATAGTAAATTCTCTAGAAAGTCCTTGCACGCCATTCCAAGTAAGGTGTTCCTTAATTAGGTCCATCCAGGTATTTGGATTTTCTGCACTAGATACATACCATGAACCTATCTCAAAATCACCTTGATAATCTATTTTACCTTGTACATGTGCGTACTTTAAGTGGCTACCAGTACCATATTCGCTTGAAACATCTGTACTTTTCTGAGCAGAAATTGACTTCAGAGGAACGATATACGGATTACCATCAGCAGATGAGGTAAATGTTACAATTATATCTCCCGGAGATTCTGCTACTATTGTATATTCAGTCATAAATTATTGTCTCCTAAAAAGTAATTACTCATCTGTGACGGTAGTAATTACTCCAGTATCGTTGTCATCCAGGATACCGACTGCGATTGTTTCATCAATGCGTTCAATATGACCTATGTTTTCCATGCTGATCTTTACAATGACTTTACCAGTATCGGTGTCATCTGCGTAAACGTCCAAGGTATATGCTCGGATATTTTGATCACGTAATAGATCTTGCAACACAGAATCAATTGATGCTTTCATCGCAGACATCACAGCAACTGTCCTCTTCTCATGGAAATATTGTTGGGCAATCTGATCAGAACAAACAATGACCCAGTTGATTGTACGATTATCCACGGTCCTTAAGAACTGCCAAGTCTGATCTGTCGTAATTCCTACATAAGGTCGAATACCCTTAGACTTGATTATGGCATCGGCTCTGGCATCTGTGTCTTGGGTCAGGAGATCGACATCGGTTTGGCTAAAGGTAGTCAGCAACCCATTTAGACCATTCATCGCATTGCGTGGCAGAGCAGCACTTTCTCCCAATGCTACTGCGGCTTCCTTACCGGCACGAGCCACCGCGATGTTCTGCAAGGTCGAAGAATTGTCCCAAGGATTAGCGACGATTGTAAGTAATCTATTAGAATAGCCAGCTGCTATGTCCAGGACTTGCTCGGCAGTTAGATTTGGAGCAACTCCAATAAATCCTTGACACGGATGGAACTTATTAGCATATTCTGATAGGATACCATCAAGAACTGCGATTAGGTCATGGGTACCTTCATCGACTTCGTATTCGGTTAGGGCACATGTTTGAGGAGCACCAACTAATTCAGCAGCAGCATCAAAACCAACCCGTAAAGCAGTTTCCCAATCATCGGTGTCGATGGGATCACCATCTAGGCCACCAGTTAGAGAATAAGTAACAGCGGCGTCAATGTAAGGTAAGTGAGTCTCGCCAGTGACTTGCGTGGCGGTCACGAAACCAGTGCCGTTAATTCGGGCAACCAATTTAACCAAACTAGAAATATTATCATAAGTGTAGGTCGTTTCATTGTCGCTAATGATAACTTTCACGGTGTAGTGTTTCAGGCTATATGTTATCAGGGAAGTTGCAGGCACAGATGTACCAAAAGTCAGAGAACCATTTACAGTGTCGACGTAAACCTGAGTAGAACTTGGTGGACTTGTATAAACAATCGTCTTAGCTATACCATCGACCTTCACCCAATTGTTGGATGTATCTTGATAAATATTACAATAGTCAGTGTAATAAGGTCCAACACTACCCGCGCCGGGTATTGCATAAGGCGTGGTTTCTGTTGCTTTTATGCTGCCTTGTAAGACTTTGACCGTGACTGCATTTCCCCAGATACCTGGCGAAGCGGCACTCAGGGTCACAACATCATTTGGGACAGAGAGACCGTCATCCAAGGTAACTGATGCAGTTGCGTGTGAACCGCCTAGAACCCTAACAGCATATACAACAGGAGCACCTTGGGCAAAGACTAACTCAACGGCGTCCTTTAAACCTCCGGAATAGAAGTAGTCACCTGCACTCGAGCTGGATGTCATTGCAACGGCTTCATCAACGGGTCCTCGTACCGAGCGACCAACTACCAAGACAGTACCTTTACCCACTATAACAGGAACAGGTCCAACTGTCTCTAGTTTAATTATGAGCCTAACAAATTGACTTGCAGACCCGTACTCTACCATAAGTAGTCACCTTTTGGAATTATAATTGTCATTTATTTAATCACCAAATTATTTTATATCAATTATCTGAGTTTTTGGATAGCCATCTTTTAGGTAATCCAGGTAAACTTTCTTAGAAATTTTATTCTGTCTCCATGCATCATAAATGGTTAGTTTAAGAATAGTGGAGGTGAGAATAGGATCTTCTTGAACGTCATTTTCAATTTTCTTTATTTTCATAAGGAACCTTCAAAACAATTAATCATATTGGATGGTAAAAGAGAGTGTTTTACGATTGGGTTTGACCAAAAAGTATATATTCTCAGAAGTACTATAGTAGTTTGAGGTGAAGCAGTATGTCTGAATGCAAAAGAATAAGATCTGGCTTGATGTGTGGTGTATATTTTTTAAAAATAGAAGAAAAGAATATTATTCTTGGAAATTATACACCATTTCTCAGGAACGGGCAAGAAATCACAGAAAAGGAATTAAAAGATGTTATAGTAGAACCTTGTGTATTGCCGTCTTGGGCAAAATAAAAATTATTTTTTTTATTCATTTACTAAAATAACATCCAAACTAGCACTTTTTTCTTGATAACCACCTTGCAAAACCATATCGATAAGTAGGTCTGACTTCCAACCTCTTATGTTGACATCCATTTCGTACCAAGGAGGATGAACATCCGTGAGGATGATATGGTCAGTGGCAGGTAACGGTATTCCCCAATCAAATTCAATGGCATGAATATTAGGGGTGGGGTCCAAGGCACTGAATTCATACTCAATTTGGAAATCAAGATTTGCAAGATAAATCCAATGCTCGTCTGCGCCTTTGGCCATATAATTTGGTAGGTAAGTCACCCGGGAACTTCCTGGTACTACTTTCATATAGTCGTTAGGCCAATAAATACCAAGTCTCCAGATCTCAATTTCTTGTTCTAGGTCGTACATTAGGGTATCAAGAACTTCTGGGGTGTCTTGGTCAGTTCCTGGTGTCTCACTTTCGCACATGACGGTTACACTTATGGTGGCTTTCTGATGGTGTCCTAGCCATTCTTGCGCGTCGCCTTGATAACCGTCATAATTTTTGCGAATTGGACCTCCTGTGGACGGACGTGCTCTTATGCCCTGTGAAATTATCGCAATCCGCATCGAGGGGAAGGTATTGTCGTCGTTCAAAAGACGGTCACGACGAAGTTTTTTGACAGTATAACCACCCAAATCAGTAGGCACAGCCGCCAGAATTCGGACTCTTTGGCCAACCGAAAGCATTTAAAGCACCACCGTGTCGGTATTATAGTCCACGGGCTTATACGGAATATTTGGATATCTCACATCGGGAAGCTGCGGTGAATACCGCTCCACGTAGTTCATGATTTGATCCGTGTGACTATCCACTAGTTTCATTTGCATAGTGCAAGATTTTTCAGCAGGTCCCATTAAGTTCATACGCATATTTATAAATTTTATTAGTTCTTTCTGGGACAAAATGTCCTGAGAAAGTGCTTTAACCAAACGCAAAGCATTCACTACATCATAATTACAAGATTTAGTGAATGTATCTTGTAAATATCCACCTATGAGGCATTGATTAATGGAAGTATTTTTATTCAGAACATCAAATGAATAGGTCTTGATATTTGTTTTCTTGTTCAAAACATCAAATGAATAGGTTTTGTCTTTAATAATTTTCGTAACAACATCACATGGTATTGTTTTTGTATTTCTGACACTTACCAAGAAATCCATGTCATGCGAAATATTGCGTACAGTTTTATTATATTCCACGATATATTTTCCGGAATTGTGACAAGCAGAACCAACCCATGTATAAGTCGTGAAATATTCTTCATCAAAAACTTGTTGACCTAATCCTGATATGATTTCTTGAGCTGGATCACCTTCATAGACGGTTACTGTAGAAGTGTTTACCGAGTACCAAGTATATCCACCATCAGTGGAGTACATGACAATTGGGTTGTTCTCAGAATCATATGTAGTGAAAGAAGCAAGAAGATCCGGTAAAGGCGATCCTGGTCTTTGCACGTCATATGATGTGATCATACCGTTTGCACTATTAAATGGTTGCGAAAATTGTGTGGACCATTGCCAGCCTGCACTATAACCCGAACTAACAATCGGTCCGGAATACATATAATTTACGCTATAACCCACTAAATTCCTTAGCATTATACCAGAGTTTGTTGTTGGTAATCCAGCACCTTCTGTAACAATTATCTGAAGGATTCTATTGTTAGCTCGCGGACTGAAACTAGCATTACCCCAGTTAGGCATATTAAAAGCAGAATTGTTCCAGCCCGATGGATGAGTGGTCCAAGTATTGCCGAGATCATCTGATATGATTAGGTATGGGCCAAATCCGACAAAAATGGTTTCGTTTATGCCGGCTAAAGCAGGTTCAACATCGCCATTCCATGAGAACGTCCAGCCGGACCAACCTTCGTGAAGAGGTTGCGAATACCAAGAAGTTTTTGTTAAAACTTTAGACCAAGTTCTCGCATAATCCTCGGATTTCCAGATAGATGTACCATCATGAGCAAATAGATAATCATCTCCTATGTTAATAACGGTCTTACAATTAGGAGCAAATGAAGATATTTCTGACCAAGTATAACCCGAATCCAAGCGAGACTCTATCCAACCAGAAGAAGTCGATCCCACAATCCAGCCATAGTCTATGGTCGTCAAAGTATAAATAATATCTGATGTATTGTAAACGGATTCCCAGGTTTTGCCCATGTCTTTGGTTCGGTAAATTGAGTAGGTACCATTGAGCATCTTAACAATGCAGACATGATATTGACCATAGACGTGAATAGGTTTCTGAATGATGTCTATGGCACCAGGAAATGGCTTGGACTTCCACCAGGATTGAAAACTGGTTGTATCAAATGTCCCTAGAATAAAATTTTTACCATCAATTACTGATAGAACAACAGGCCTCATCTAAGCACCTACCAATTTGATTGTCATGCCTTGTCTCTTTGGGAAAGTTCTCTTAGTCAATATATCTATGTCCAAGTTTTTAGCAAGCAACCTAGTCACTATGTCGAATGTATAGGCCTGACTGTTCTGGAATACAAGATTATTTTCCATGCGTAAGAATCGCCGTTTGGTTCCTTTTAGAACGGAATCCAGTTGAACGGTTTTTTCTAAGTCAGTTTTACTAGCATATAGATCCATTATGATTTGTTTGACTATATTATGCTTTTTATTTAATATGTCAAAATTAGGTTGGTTTAGGACGGTCTTTTTAAGTAAACCATCACAAAGAATGGCCTTTTCCTTGCTATCCTTTATATAGTTGTACATGCCATGTTGAATAGTTTTTCGCTTCATGTTGGCTAGATCAAAATCATAAGATAAGGTTGTCTGAAGTACATTTATTATATCGAAATCAAATGTTTTATCATTATCCCACTGGGTAATAGCACAATAAAAGTTATAGGGTAGGGTTAGTGGACCTTTCATATATAGGTTCATGTAATAGTCAAGATAAGGTAAGAACATATTGTAAGTGATACCAGACGCTAACATCTGAGGGATAAGATTATCCAGGACAGTCTTTTTGGCAAAAGCAGAACGCATAGCACTAACGGTGTCAAATGTAATGTCAACACTGGCAGGATACCTTGGATCAACATTAGTTGAGACTTCTCCAATAATACTGTCTATAATGGTTTCACAATTGGCTTTGGTACCTGACGAGGTTAGAACCAATGTTCTTGTTTTTAGACGATCTCTATAATCAGTGTCACTTTCTTGATAAATCCTGGGCATGTCGTAGATTTGACCCCAAGCAATATCTAAGTAGGTTCCTTCTGCAGAGTCTATTTTTAGGGCCGTTGCCATTGTATCCATTTGGCGCCAAACACTATCAAGTGCTTCTGCCCATGACCAAACCAAGGCATTCAAAACGCTTGTAGATGGCACCGTTAACTCAAAGCACGGAGCCAACGTCAAGGACATATCAATTGCTCTTAGAGTGTCCTTGAGTCCGGTATTCATTCTGAAGGTTTTATAATTGTAACTGTTTGCTATAGCATAGCCCATGTCCCAGGACTTGGTTACACTCTTTAGGAGTAAGGTGTCTGACTGCCTGCTATGAGAATATCGAATTGCACCAGGTGGATCTTCAATTGGTTCAGAACCCACAAAGATGGTCCACTGATCCATGCTGTAAGATATGGTATTTACTGAGAAAGAGTCTCCAATTCCTGGAAGTTCGCCAAGGGGTGTTTCTCCTATAAGCATGTGTCACCTCAAATTATCCTAAGATAGTTATATCTATTATTCTGGCACTATCGGTTTCTTCTATTTTATTTATTTTATATGAAGTACCACGATTTATAAGGAACTCAGATTCACCCCTACTTCTACTCCATTCAGGTGTTATTGCCAGAACTTCTGAACCTTTTGGTGCATGTATTTTACAGAATAAATTCTTTCCTTTTGTATCGGATTCACTAAATGCTTCCGCAACGTCTTGGTCAATTGTGGTGCTTTTGTAGCCACGCATCGTAAATGATTCCTTATCTCCTTGTTTAGAAATTATATTAAATTCTTTTTCACTTACACCCCGGAAAACAGTCATATCAGAAGGTAATTTTGCTTTTTTCATCACGTTATCTATAAGAAAAATTTTTTCTCTTATACGTTCTATTTGATGCTCATCAAAATCACTTTCTTTATCATTTGAATATATATATTCATTGATTGGATCGCTTTCTGCGGTAAGATCATCTATTGCTTGTATTTCCTCTTCACTTGATTTATCAAAAATACTAATGGATTGTTTATTTGCTTGGGATATTTGTTTCTCAGAAGGTCGTTCTTTGTATTTACCTTTTATTATATCTTCAGTGCCTTGTTCTAAGTTACATTTATTATCGGTGCCATTAAATTCGCATTTATAATTAAACTTTAATTCATATACTTGGCCAGGCTTACCAATGAATTTATACAATACATTCACCTCAAAAAATTTATAAAGAATATGTTTCTACTTCATCTTGCTTGATGATAAGTTTGAACTTACCTTCTACCAAGATAACGTAATCCGTGTTTTCAATTACGTCATGAACCCGATATAACAAGTTTTTGCGATTGAGTCCATAAGGTATCTCACAATTTGGACAGTTGATTTCTCCGCGCTTGCCTTTACCAGATTTTTCGTCCTTAACGGAGTTTCTATGGACCCTGCTTTGGTCAACAATTTTGACAACTTGGTTAGCAATTTCCCATTCGTCTAAGGCTTTTCTTGCAGCAACCTGCTTCTCGCGAATGCTATTTTTGTCTTGGTCACTTGCCGTTACAAATTGTGATGCTAGTTTCTGGGAGTAGGATTCATACTCGATTTCGCGACGCTCCTTTTCCATTAGGAGGTCTTTACTGGCATCCACGGAACACCTTCTACAAAACCAAATGTCTGTTGCCAAGCAGTTCGGGCATTGTGAGAACTTACTAGAATCCATGTGCATCCAAGTGTGTCTGCAAACCGAGCACTCATAATGGGAATTAATTTCTATCTCATTGTCCCAGTAGGCTTTAACTTGGTCATCTGGTTGCAGGAAAAAAGTATATTTGGGAAGTGGTACCGAAATTGCTGGGATCTTGTTGGCGACAAGTTTGTCAGCAAGCTCATGACCAATCGGCGTTATAACAAGTTTATAGGGCTTAATATCCTGAGTATCTGTCCAGAATTGTTGGGTGCCATCGTCTCGGAATTGTGGAATAAAGCGATCTTGACCTTGCTCGTCTTTATAAACCTTTATCCACATTAATTCAATAATGGAAGACATTTACTCACCAGAACGAACAATATTCACATATTCACTGGCTGTAACTTGCTTATTTTCTTGCTTATTTTCTTGTTTCTGTTCGTTCCAAATGTCTTTTAGACTATATTGTAGATTCTTTATCGCCTTTGATACAGCATAATCATATATGTATTGATTGGGCATGCGCAAGGCTTCGATCTTCTCCGTGGAAATTTCCCACGGTTTGTCACTGTTGCTAAAATGATACCTATAGAATGTTATTAGGCCAACTTCTGGTATGCAAAGTTCTTGGCGATAAAACTTACAATTTCGGTATTCTTGGAGGACTTTGGGACCTGTTTGTTCCTCGGACTTCACTTGCCGGACAAAAATATCAAATTGTACATTATCCCGGTATAATTCATCCAAGATGTCTCGGCGAATATTTTCATTAAAGAAGACCGTACCAATTTCAAAGACCCCACAAAATTCTTTATTAAAGGAGTCTGTTAAGAAAAGTTTTAACGGGATAATATAACCAAGATCTTCCTCGGGAATATTAATTTTATTATTAGTTTCGTTTAAAAATTTCGGTACAACTTGGATATTGATGTATCCTGGGGTTAGTGCTATAATATGGGTTCCTTGCTTCATTTTAACTTGCCTCATAGTTTGCTTTAAATTTGGTGTTATAAAAAAGAAGATATAAATATTATTATAATATATGTAATGTTGTTTTTAATTTTTCTAATTCTATATCTTCTAATTTCCATGATTCAATTTGGTCTTCTAATGTTATGCAGTAATCTTGTATGTTGATTACTTCTTTTCTTACGACTTTTTCTTCGATTTCCTCTATTTGTCTCAGATATACTAATAACAATTTTTCGTTTGGGTATATTTTATTAAATTCAATAAGCTTTTGTTTACTACTCCAACTAAGATAACCTTTTACTTCTATCCAAATATTACTATCTGGTAAATAAATGTCCGGACGATATGATGTATGTAAACTATCAAGTGGAAAAGCATATGGCTCACATTTCCAAGATATTCCTAATTCTTCAAGAATACTTGCAACTCTAAATTCATATGATGATCTTAACCATATTTTATTTCCATCCTTGCAAGTAAAGAATCTTCCTGGCATACTACCAGTTCCCACTGGATTTGCATTATTTTTATGCCACTCTACCATGCTATCAGAAATTTTAGCAGCAACTTCAGGTCTCATCGAAGGATTATTAACCTTCATAAGTTTTGAGTGTTCTTTTCGGGCTTCTGGGTGGCTATTAAAGTAATCATATAGATGAGAAGCACGCTGCTCTTTTTCTTCTTCTGATAATGGATGTTCCGAATAGTATTGGACACGTTTTTCTGCTGCTTGCTGTAATACTTCAGGATGTTCTTTATAATACTGTTTTATTTTTTCGGCATGCTTTCTAGCAGCATCTGGGTTATCAATGTAATATTGTTTCCTTTTTTCTGACAAATTTATAATTGCTTCTGGATGTTCTTCATAAAATTTTATCATTGATTTTGTTTGTTGATGTCTCTGATCATTAGAAATAATCGCACCATACCTTGGATTACCAGAACCTTTCATTCGTTCTGATTGCTCTGGTCTTTTCTTTCCATAGTTTGGATTATTCTCGCCACTAAGAGATATTGATATATTTTTCTTACCTTCTGGTGTATGGTGTTTACCAAACAATGGATGTAAATCACCAGAATGACTTTCTGAACCTGATCTTATAGGTATTTCATGCTTATGGATCCAAGCACGTACTGTTTCTGCTTGTATACCAAGTTCTTCTGCAATCTTTGGCATAGATTTGCGTTTATTTACGTATTGATCATATAGCCAATCTTTGTTTTTACAATATTTGTTCTGTGCTGTCATAATATACTAATTAAAAGAACTAGTATATAAAGTTTTTGGTAGAAAAAATAATAAAAATAGGAGTAAGTTCATTTTCCTATTTTTATTTAAATTTTATTATTTATATCTCGTCGTAGCGAAACACCAAACTTTCCGAAGCTTTGTCACCTTGCGTAGCATCTGTATCGATTATGACTTGGGTTACAACACAATTGGAACTTCCAGCAGTGGTATATGGTCCACTATCCACAAGCAAAGTACTGCCAGCAACATAAGTATCGGCATCCGCAGGCACGGCGTGATTGGAAGTACCTGACTTGTAGTAGGTGTGACCATTTGTAACATCGTCCATATCATAGCCAGAAGTTCCCAGGACACCGTCTGCTTGGTCATAACTACCAACGGGACATCCGTTGTCTCCAGTTGACTTGACGCCAACAAAGAGACCGCCATCAGTACCAAGTGCCCAGTTCGTCCGTACGCTTCCGCTTGTATACCACCTAATATTACTAATCTGGGTAAAATCTCCCGAAAAGGCTATATAGTGGTGCTTCCAGTAGGAATAGTTCACGCCTGTAGCAGGCACAACACAAGGATTACTTAATCCAGGATTATAACTGTCCATTGTGCAATAACGGCCCTGTGTGATGACTGTAGCGGTCGGGCCAGATCCATTCAGCTCAGTCACGTTCATCGTAGCGACAATAAAGATTCCTCATATTTTACTTTTGTAGTATTCATTTTTATTTTTTCCTAATTTTGTTAAAAAATTATTATAAGTTTTTAATAACTTCTTTTTTACTTGCTTAACTTCTTAAAAACATAATTGTAAAGTTGGTCTTGAGCATTGTCAAGGACCTCTTCGATATTCTCATCGAATGTACTGCGAATAAAGGATCTAGGTGGGATAAACCAAGGACCATGACCTTCTTTTTCTTCCTTTCCCTTTCGTGGACGATTTTCCCAAACGACACCGTATTCGTTGGGTGCTGCCTTATTGGCGATTTCCTCGTCGAGAACACCAGAAGTTATAGTCAGTCCAGTGGGACCTTGCTCCACAATATGGGTAATGCTTGCTAGAAGTTCTCCAGTATCGATTAGAGTATGGGAGGAACCTTTCGCTGCAATGGTACTTGGAGCATTCTCGGGTGGGACATTGGACAGGATCTTTTCCCTGATCTTGTTTTCAAAATCCATGCCAATATTCTCGGCAATTTCTTCAATTGTCATATTTAATTAGAGTTAACACAGATAGATCTTGGTTTCTGTGCAAGTAGAGTATTCTTTAAACGAATGGGCACTAAATCCACATACTCAGGAGTGTGGGCTATACTATCCATATTTATGGAAAAACTGTGATAGTGAGGACGATTAGCTGTATTGATTGCATTTGCGTCTTTTGCTGCTACCGTACCCGGATTGTGCCCTGAACTTGTCCCAGACAATGAAGAATGTGCATGTGTACTAGATCCAGTTGTTACTACATCAGAATCTACACTTTGTAAGAAATAACCATTCCAATCCACTAATTCCCAATTTGCGCTTGGATTACCATCTGCAAATGCAATACAACCTGCTGCTGCTCTATACGCCTTAGACAAAACTTTATACATTCTCGTCTGTATTCTTATTGGCATTATATCAACACTAGGTGTGGTTATTGAAACTGTATGATTATGACTATCAGCTAATGTTGGATAAGCAGGATAGTCTGATGACGTATTCGAATTGTATGTACTGGTATTGTTTTGCAAAGTGCCTGTTAGTGTATGTGTATGAGTAGCAGATCCACCCGTGGAACCTGCTGTACCAAGTTTTATTAGTTTACCATCTGCAGACGTAAATCTTGACAATTCTGTAAATCCGGAAAGGGTACTTGATGCCAATAGTATAGAACCAATTGGAAACTTCTTGTAGGAATTCTCCCAAGTTGTCATATCTATTCGTATCAATTGCAACGTGTAATACGAAGGAGCATTATTTGCAGATAGACCTCCATAAGATGTTGGTGCAGAATGACTATGTGCTTGTTGAATTGCGGCACCAGATCCACTTTGTTGTTTATCTGAATATGTACCACATGTACCAACCGATGCCGAACTAGTTGTGTGTGTATGAGTAGCAGATCCACCAGTTGATCCAAAACCAGCATAAGAATTAGAAAATCTAAGATACTTCCCATCATAAGCAGTTATTGCAGTATATCCAGTAGGAGTCCCACCTGTACCATCAAATAAAAAATAATAATACGTCACTATGTTGTCACCACTTTTAGATCAATAGTAATCTGGGTTATCGTAGTGCAACTATCTACATTGAAATATAACCAGTCGCCTGCCGCGATTGTCTTCGTCCAGTCCGTAAGAGTAGTATCCTGATATTTCAAGGCTGCAGAGAGCGTAGGCTTTGCCGAAGCGGTTATTGTATTCGAAACAGTAGCAGGAAGGCTAGTATACGCAACTTTCCATATGTCAACCACTATGCTGCCAGACTGGTCAGCTACCATAGTACAATTACTTATAGTGCATGCATAATCAACTGGTATTCTAGCCTTCACACCAGTTGAAATTACTTCTGTTCCGCCGTCAATAATAACAGTAATTTGTTTAGTTTGTCCAGTGACTAGTGCAGCACTCACTGCTGGTATCTGGGCACTTGCATTTAATTGGAGTAGATTATTTGCACTTGTGCCCACTGCCAAACCAGTACCTAGTGTCTTTGCAGTAGAGCTCCACTGAGGGACATAACCACTAGTTGTGGCTGAAGTTGGTGCCTCAACACAATATGGCCCGTATGATGCAATGTCTAAAATTTGGGCATTTAATATTGAGGTTACACCTGCTCCGACATAAACCAAGGCTAGTATGACACCATTAGGAATACTACTTCCAGGTGCCGGAGTTGCCATTTGTCTGAAATCAGTCTTACTAGAGGGAGAAATAGCGGTAGGCGTACCAGCATAAATTGAGATAGTTCCGGCTGTATTCACATAAATTACGTCAATTCTTGGATAAGTTGCATCTGCAGTTGCAACGGTTAATGTACCGCCAGTTACTGTCTTTCTTTCAGTTGAATAAGTAACTTGGACATAACCAGAATCTACCACCACGGACATTCCAGGGGTTCCGGACTGGTTAACATCACATCCAGAGAGGACGTAGTAACCTTGGTCTGCCCGTGAAAGAGATGCTATATGCGCATTAGTAAGCATCTCTCCCTTAGCAGTTGACACGATTCCAATATTTGCCATGAGACTCTCCTAACCAAAAAAAATTAACCTTATATTATTTACAATCCATTAAAATCAAAAGAGGCAACAGCACCCTTGAGGACGCAAGTCAGGTCAGCAGAACCAGCATCTATTACCTTTAGTCTAAGATATAGTTGTTCACCACTTGCCAAAAATGCTTGTTCTCCAGTTGGAATTGTGACAATATAATTATGTGTCCCAGAAACAAGACGTTTTGCTTTTGTGTCGTAAGCCGTTTGGTAATCACTGCCAGAATCACCGGCTAAAACAGAACCAACTGGAGAAGATCCATCTGCTGGGGTGGTAACTTTTATAATATTCATTTCAATATCATCTGAAGATGTTGACAAAGTCCCACCTAGAGTAACAACCATTGTAACGGATTTGAGTTTAGCACCCTTCAAAGCAGTTGACCGAAAAGGCATAATAATTGGAATTTTATAATAATCGGTTTGAGTCGCAGGAGTCCTTGTTATAATAACAACATCACTGCTATCCGTTGCGGTCCAAGTTCCAGAAGAAAACACTGGGACCAATGGGATTTGTACTTCATAATCTGTCTTTGCAACATCAGAAGTTATACTTCCGCCATCCATTATTAGAGTTCCTGTCAAAAATAATCACCAAAGTTTGTTTATAATGATTTTAATGTAAAGTTACCTGTGTTTGCTATGGTTCCAGTATTGATCAATGTGCCGGCATTATACTGCATCAGGATATCGCCGGCATTTGTGATGGTTCCGTTATTGGTCATATCTTGAGAAGGTCCAATATAGCCCATTAAGGTTTCGCCGGCCTTAACTGTCCAAGATCGGCCTGCTCCCAAATCCATATAAGAAAGTGTTACAAGTTCGGCACTGCGACCTGAATTTAATTGCACGCTTTCACTTGGTTCAAAGCCCAGATCCAAATATGTCTGGTACTCGCTTAGGGATAGTTGACCATCCCGAAATAAATCAATAAGTCTTGTCAAGAAAGAATCACCTGATAGAAGTATAATCATATTGGAAGGTAAAAGTTAGTGTTTTACGATCCACAAAGCAAAATGTATATATACGTAAAGTAGTAAACAACCTATTATGAAAGAGTTAACACTCAACCCAGATGGTAGTATGAACATAGTCAATCCAGATAGGTTCTTTGTCTTAGTTGTCAATTGGATAAAAGAACGATCATGGGTAAGACTCAGTGGAAAAAAATACTACTTTCCAGTCAAATCCGATGGATATTTCCGACTAGAACGCGAAGGAGGTTGGTTTGGACTAGAAAAAGAGGACCTACAGTACTGCCTGAGTGAAAATCTAAGAAGGTATCAAGACAGCACAAATCATGCATATGACTTAATGAAGATCTTTGAATTTGAGTCGAAAGAAGAATTCGAAAACGCCAAAGAAAGGAACCTGATATGAAAACAATCACATTAAATTCAGATGGTACTTTAAACATCCTAGATCCTAGAAAAACATACATCCTGATAATCAACTGGGATGAGGTAGATGATTATGTATCTGTTCATGGTATAAAATATTATAAGACTATTAAATATAATACCGATGATGTTTGGACTTTTGAGCGCGAAGGCGGACGTCGATTCCGATCCTTTAGATCGAAGGACCTACAGTATGCCATAGATGCCTGCCTTAGATACATAACAGATGAACGTGCATATAGAGGTTGCTCATGCATAATAGAATTCTCTTCAGACCAAGAATTCCAAGAGTGGAAGTCCACTCAATCAATGTCAGGTACTGCTGTATAATATTCCACATTCATTGTAATGGTTCCGGTCCATCTGGCCTGATCAGTGGGTTCCACCTTGGAATCAATTTTATTAATATAAATTTTATAAGTTTCTGTGGTCTTTTTTCTATGAGTTGAAAATAAGGTTTTCATGGCATTAATAACTTTTCTGCAATGGTTATCATTTTCTCCTAGACCACAAACTACCGTTATGATTATAGAGATATCAAGTTTGTCAAAGTCCCGCACTTGAGTAAAGAAGCAGCCATCTCCACTATCACTTGCATAAAGGATACCAACTCTTGTATAGTGAGGTGCAGTTAGTGTAACCGGGATTCGGAGCAGTCCTGTATAGAATTGGTTGTCGCAGAGGGTAACAAGTTCACTGTCTTGGTGCAGCTCATCCAAGATAAATTGGATTATGGGCTCAATTTGAGAAGTTATGTTTATCACGACCAAAAACTATTTATTCTAATAAGTACTAGTATAGTACGAGGTGAAGTAATATGCTATCAATTAAAGAAATGACAAAGAAACTTGAACAGACCCATGTGATCAGTTTTGAACTTCCAAGAGGCGAAGATGGCTCATTATGGGCTGGATATTCTCCTAGCACTGGAAAATATTACGTAGCGGGCCAATACTTCGATACAGGACTACAGGCCGCGAAGTACATGCACGAATTATGCGGTCTGGATTCTTGGAAAGAATATGATGACTGTATTGACCGAGAAGAAGAATATTAATATTTAATTTATTTTTTTATTCACCAACATACTTAGCGACACTTCGGAAGGCCCACTCAGACGGTACATATGAAGGCGGCACTGATATATTTTCAAAATCACTTACTGGAACGAACACTTGATCTGGATAATTTGGACTAATCGTAAATGTCATGTCTCGGCTGACAGGTGCCGCTCGCTCCACCCTGCAATAATGAACAATTTTGCTTCCCAAGCCTAGTTCATTTGCTTGAATTTGAGCAGACATTCCGCCTTGTTGGCCAAATTCCGCACCGTACGGACCAAAAGTTTGTTTCCAGACTAGGGGCATTCCAACAGAGTCCACGGCCTGTACCTGCAAGGTGGTTCCTGCTACAAAATAATTAGAAGTCAACGTTGAAATTGTATCAAAAGTGTTAAGAGAATATTGGGTTCCGGCTTCGCCAAATGAAATACGCTCTGTAACAGATACACCATCCAATAAGCCAGTAACCTTTACCCGACAAATTCCCGAGGAGGTTAGTGCTAATTTAAAATCCTCTGTTGGATAAGATAGGCCTGTTATTGAGGAAGTTATCGGACCATTAAAGATATCATTGATGTTTTTGTAGAGGGTTAATCGATGGGTATAACGAATGCGTTTTGGATAAGGCAAGCTTATCACATCCTATTCATCGATACTATAGTCTTATTTCCGTCTTTCTTAGTCAAAACAACCTTAAATACATATCCTCTGTTTAATAATACTTCCTTTTCTTCTGGAGCATTACTCATTTCATCTCCAAGGAATACACCTTTTGTTCCTTTAGGAATATTTAATTCTAATATATATTTCTCGCCAAATTCTGATGCCTTTTGTTTATCAATGGAAGTAGACACAAAACCATCTGGTTTATAATTTCCAGAATTCAAAATGTTAGATATTCGACTATCTGAAACACCTTTATATAATAGGATTTTATCTGGTATAATAGATTTATTCATGATATCGTCTATAACCTTTATTGATTTCTTTGTTTCAGACGGAGCATTACTAATATTATTTGCATACTTATTTACATATTCAAATGAGGTTTCTATTTCATCTGAATCAGGAATAGTATATTTATATAGTGTATTTTTTTCAGACGAAGATAACTTAGAAGAAATGTTATATAAATCATTTTCGTTAAGTTGCTTTTTAGGAACAATATTAATAGACTCTGAAGAAGTAGTAACAAGTTTTGAATTTGGTACAATACGACTGACTACTTTTAAGAATCTTTCTGCCTTCCTTTGAGATTTTTCACTAAGTTTTCCAGAAGAAATCAACAATGAAAATTTATCAGATAACTCCTTTCTTTGTTTTTCAGAAAAAGAGTCACTATCAGTTAGTTTTTGGAACTTATCTATAAGACCTCGTAAGGAATCGTCAGGATTCAGTCCTTCGCATTTGTTATCCTGGCCATTAAATTCACATTTATAGTTCAATTTCATCTCGTACATTTTACCAGGTTTACCTAAAAAAGTGTAAATAAAAATCACCAAGCAGAATTCTCATTTTGGCTATTATAATCAACACCCATATCCTCAACGTCTTCAGAGTCATAGCCCTCGGAAGAACCATCATATGCAGGAATTCCAGAACGCTTCCAGCGTTTTGGATATTTCCTAGCATCCGAGATTTGGTTGATAACAATTGCTGCTCCGCGGCCACCACTCACCACAGATCTTCTATAAGCATTTTCAATTGTATCTAGCATGGCTTTTAATGCGAGTCTTGGTCCAGTATCTTCTCCTCTGCTAAAACTAACACCGGGTGCCTGACTCTGGCTCCGGAAGCTCCAATCTGGGTTTCCTTTTTCAAAATAATCTGCAATTAAGTGACAATATGCCATGTATTTTTGAGCGTCTGAAACATAACTGAGGGGTATTGACCTAGAATTAAGTAATTGTGGCCATTCATCCTCGGACAATACCTGATAAACAGCATAATTTTCCCAAGGAATATCAGCGTCCTCGTTTGTTCCAGCAGTGAATTCCGCTTGACTCTGCACAGTAATGAATCTATACAACACCCGGAAAAACGCCGTTGTATCATATGATGCAGTGAATGGTGTTGATTCTACTACTAATTCTTCGATGGTAGGACCCAACTCAAGATCAAGAGATTCATCGCCATCTACATCATTTGTAATTATAACTCTATATGGTTCTGTCATTTTTAATTATCCTCCCCAAGTTCCGCCCCAAGAAGCACTGCTTGGTTCCTCGCCCCATCCAGCCAATCCTATATCATGACTAGTTGTTGTACTAAATCCAGTTCCCGCTGGATCTGGAAAAGTAAAAGTTGAATATGTGGCAGACTTGGATCTAACTACCTTACCGCTTGAGTTAGTGACACACGCCACCCCATATAATAGGGTATCAGAATCAAATCCTATCCAATAATTAGTTCCGCTGGTTATAGATACATCGGATACGTTTATCGTATTCCATCCACTTGTGCACGCCGTAGCCCCTGCGCTTGCCAATAAGCTCCCAGGCTCCCCGCTGGAATCTGCATATATAGCTATTTTGATATTACAACTTCCCGTCACTTTAACTCGGAGAGATTTTAAAGTGCCTGTTGCGTTGGCAGAAAATTTTTGTAAATAGAAATAATTTTTTGGCTCGTATGATCCGAAAGCAGAATCATCGTTTCCAACCAATTTAACATCTGCCACTTAAAGCACCGCCGCCATCCAGCCAAATGCTTTGCCACTTGTCACAGTCACCTGAATATTAGTCGAATCGACATAAAGAGCCGTCACAGATGTACCGCTTGCAGTAGGCACAATGGAAACTAGATTCGGAGACGCACCTAGACCATGAGCGATTGATTGATCTGCCCCAGTGCCCTCTGATGTTCCGGTGCTGATTGCCCCTTTTAGAATCTCTTTCCACGTAGCGGTCATGTTCTACTCCTTGATTTGGGCAGGATATTCCTTTGCGGCAATTCGAGCCCTCTCTTTCTGAGAGGATACAAATTCAGATAGCATGTCAAGTTTGACCATTTCCAAGACTGTTTGAATCTCGGTTACGGTGGCATGCCTTTCTGAAAATACCTCTACAATAGTATTTCGCATTTCAACGAGTCGATCGGCCTGTTGCTGTTCTTGCCGGTCCTTCCATGCTAGGAGAGAGGAGACTTGTGCTTCTAAATCTATCTTTGCCATTGATTTTCCTTGCCTCTAAACTGAATGGACTTAAATTTAAGCCGCGCTCGTACAAATATACAATTTCTGGTCATCAGAATCTTGCCATAGTTTGCCCACGACCGGAGTTTCCGGCGCGGACGAAGACTGATGGACAACCAGATCTAGTGCCTGATAACCCGCACAATTCCTATTTGCTGACCAAGATGCTAATTTAGCCGAAGTTACACCGCCATCTTTTATCCTGATGGCACCAGAATTTAGTTCAACTGTTGATCCATCTACTGTGCCTGATCCTAGTGCATGTACGTGGTTGTATCTAGCAGCTGCTGTACCATTTCCTGCTGCTGCAGAAGTTCCAATATCACTAGGAGCAGTGTCACTCAACGTAGCCACATCATCTTTATATGCAATTTCTTTCCATGTTACTGCCATAAAATTCCCTCAAAATTTCACTAAATATTAATTGCAATGTATAATTTTCCATCTGATCGTATTATTTCGCCATCACTTGGAGCCGTAGGAAGAGAATCTGCTTCTCTTACAGCAACTTTGTCAACAATATTATCACCGTCCGTATCTAGTGCGTCTGATAATAAGACCTTAAAAGTCATTCAAGATTCCCCTAATTGAATTTAGTAATCATATTGGAAGGTAAAACTTGGTGTTTTACGATATGCTTACCAAAAACTATTTATCGAAGCAGAACTAAAACTAACTTAACATGATAACAATTATTGCTGGGTCAAGAAACTTCACGAACTATGAGTTACTCTGCCGCCATATGCTAGATGTTCCCTGGCAAATCACGACAGTTGTATCAGGCTGTGCTAGTGGAGCAGACACCCTCGGGGAGAGATGGGCACTGGAACACGCCATCCCAATAGTAAAATTTCCTGCTAAGTGGACCACATATGGTAAATCAGCAGGCCCGATCAGAAACCGAGAAATGGCAAAATATGCAGATGCTCTAGTTGCATTCCGATTTCCAAATAGTCAGGGAACTCAGAATATGATCAAACAAGCAACAAAGTTTAACCTAAATGCATTTATAGTTGATCTATGAAAGTAACGAGTAGGAGTGAATTAAGTGACAGTATTAGGTTGCAGAAAGGCTAGGCCAACAGGTCGAGCACTAGCTAGAGCATTACAAACCGACTATAGTGAACAAGGTATCAGAGGGGAAGGTATAGTCTTACGTTATGGAAACGCATCTCTACCTGATCCAGAAGACGGAGCAATTATTAATCGGCTAGACGCCGTTAGGACCTCTTCTAACAAGCCCAGGTGCAAGAAACTCCTTATGGAGCATAATATCCCGACGCCTAAATTAATCTCCTGGGACCAAGCCCTACAAGGTGATATCCAGTTTCCTGTAATCGTGCGCAAAAACACCCATTTTCAGGGTAAGTTCTTCTGGGTTGTAAATACCCCACAAGAACTAAGGAGGTTCGATCCAGCAGGACATTACATCCAGGAAAAGGTTGAAAAAATCGATGAATTTAGGTTGTTTTTGCTTAAGGATAGGATCATCGAGGCAAGTTTGAAAGAATGTCCTACACCTAACATCCTCATCAGAAACCATCAGGCAGGTTGTTTCTTTAGGTGGGTCCGGGTTGCATCACTTCCTACTGATTTGAAGAGAGCAGCCAGAGATGCCGTCAACCAGTGCGGACTTGATCTTGCTGCCGTAGATTGCGCTACTATCCAAACACCAAGCGGAACCAAGTCAACGATCTTTGAGATCAATAGTGCTCCTGGATTAGTCCCACGCAAGGTAGACTTACTTGTCAGCAAGATCCATGAACTTTGTATTTAAACTTTTTTATGAAACTTTTCTTATTTTCAACCGTAAGTTATATATTCTCAGAAGTACTAGTAGTTAGTGAGGTGAATTAATATGACAGGAAGTTTAAACCAATTAGCAAAACTATACACGCAAAATTCCATTAGTGAAAATGTAATGAAGATGTTCGATAAAGATGAGGATGGTAACTTAGTACAAGAACAGTCGATGTTTGATCACCAAAACGGTGGCAAAATACCATGTTGTCCAATTTGTCTCAAAGGTAGTAAGAACTATCACGGGACGGTAAGAAACTTCGCCAAAGTAAGCGAAGATCGAGTTGAAGGCGAGTTAATAGGAACTCACTACAAGTGCAATATGTGTGGTACTAGGTTATTAGTAATAAATGATTAAATACTTTTTTTTAAAAATATTATTTTTAAAGTACACCTTCACCTCCATTCCGGACACACTTCTCCCACTGGCTTTCCAGGTCCGCTTACACCATAAATCTAACATATACTCTTATTAGTGTTAATACTATATAAAGTCATGCTATAAAAAAGGTTAAATTTAGTTCTGATTTTATTCACACATTCCTCCACCTGGTAAACTCCTATTCGGAGTATCTTCATCATAATACTTGTCCAGGAAATCATTATAGGCTTTGTGCGTTCCGACACCTCCCTTGCACTTACCCGCGTTCTTGTTGGTATATACATAACTTACTCTCTTATACCCATCATTTGAGAATAGGATGCCACGTTCATTCTCAAAGGAGCCCCATCTTGTAATTACTCCAGATGGATCCACTAGGACAAACTTACCGCTTAGCAAGTTCAGGACTTCATCGCCTAGAGTCGCGACCATAATTGCAGCCATCCTGGTGTCGTTCATGGGACCTTTAGGCATCTCGATTTGTCCCGATGTGACCATATTCATAGTCAGGGTCATCCAATCAAAGATCACCCCATTATGGAAGAGCACAGGTTGCTCAACTTCATCTTGGACAACAAGTTCGCTATGCTCATCCACAACAAATGGATGACAAAGCTCCTGACTAACGCCTCCACTAGTCGTTGTCCTGAAATGCACGACATGTGGTAAGATATTCACGTCTTCATAGGCCTTAACGAATGCTTCCTCGGTCATATAACCCTTATTTATCGTGACCTTATCGCCCCGTGCATAGGCAAAGCCTACGCCGTCACTATTATTCGTGAAGCAGTTATGAATTTCCCAAGCACTTAACGGTCGATCCTTACAAATCGCTATAATACACATTAATTTCACCTGCAGTTTTCCTTTATGTACTTACTAATTGCATTTACAAATGCAATACCGAATAAATTATTATATCCATCCATTGTACGCCTATTATACGACAGACCAATCTGTAATGTTCTTGTAGACGCATTCCAGACCTTATGCGGAATATCCTCCACTAAGGCTGTCCTGCCAGTCGGTATTGTGCATAGGTTACGCCCTCTTCTTTCTCCTAAGCCATGCAACTTAATGATTATGGGCAAACTAACTTTAACTTTTTCCTTTATAAACCTATTGATCCATTCTTTTACAAGTGGATGCCACTTATCACTGAAGATAACCGTGATTGTAGCAGGTTCAAAAGACTTACTCGGTGTTATGTGCCAATTAGCCGTTATATTTTTAGTTGGTTCATACTCCTCGATAAACTTCATAAAGTATTTTGCTTGCTGTTTGGTAAGTCCTCCCACATTCATATAGTCTTCGAGAGTAGGTCTGCTATCATATTCCAAAGGCACTTCTTGGAAATACTTTTCACAGAGGTTTTTCACTAGGGTTAATGTAATATACGTTATGGCAGGATTCTGGAAAACTGCTGATGGCGGGCTCCTATATTCAAATCCATGTGGTTGAATCCTGATGGCATCCAAAGACTGAGAAGCCAGCCTCTTATAGTCATCTCGTGCTTCGCCTGATAGGTTGATTACGGCCCTACCTACAAAGTCATCCAGCAGGTGGGCTAAACCACTATCAGGTCTCCACCTTCTACCAATACCTACATGAATATGACCACCTAATGGATATTCGTCACCTTCGTCGCTGAGCTTGTACTCACCGTACTGCTCGGAAAACATCTTGAACAACTTCTTGATGTTGCTTACGACTTGTCTAGGATCACCTGCTCTGGGCCTCAACTCTACTTGATCATCTGCGCCATCTACTCCGAGGTTATTACCATTACCATCTTCGTCACTAACTATATGCATGCCGGCATAAATTACGTCGCCTTGCCCATTAACAAGCTCGAACTCCGGATCACAACCCATGGTGATCTTGTCAATCTTGATTTTTTCTTCCTTTATTCTTTTTTCTTCTGGTAGTATTTTCAAATCCAGGAGAGTTATCAATTTTGGCCAAACTTGTCTGAACGTACTCACTGTTCCCGAACCGTGTGTCCAGTCTGCAGCACAAATCACATTGATTCTTGGCAGGTACCACCCAGCAAAGTAACCATTTACGTTGATCTTGATAGCTGGTTCTGAATATCTATCACTGACATGAGAATCCATTCTGCTATGCTCATAAAACATGGTGTCATGAACATTAACGCCAGTTATATCAATTTCTCCAATTATCTTGATACGCAAGTCCACTGTTGGATAGGTATACATTACGTTTTCTTGTAAGCCACAAGTCACATCATAGTGCGATCTTAATGCATTGAAGTAAGGACTAACATCCTCAAGTATGTCGGCAGCACATTCCATCAAGTGATGGTTATTCGAAGAAATAGTTGGATGTTTTCCAACCAGTTGTTTTCTCATGTTTATTCTCCCATTAAGTTAGTGACGGCATTTCTCACGGTGTCTGTCAGTGTCCTTACTCTAGCACTACCCATGTCCATTCTTCTATTCCTTGACACACCAATATTCAGAACATTCCCTGATGACATATAGGGTTTTGGTATATTATCAAACATTGTATTAAAGCCAGAGCAAGGCAGTGTACAAATATCAGTTCCTCGGTCCTCGTTCAGGCCATAGAACGAAACAACTACAGGCCTATTCGACATAACCGCATCCTGAATGCTTTCCTGCAATGCCCTTGATACAATTGGATCCCATTCATCATGAAACTCCACAGTAATATTATTTTGAAAGGTAAGATCCACTGGCGCTGCTTCTACCTTCCAGGCAGATCGTAGGGAAACTTCTGGCTTATAATCCTCGATAAACTTCATGAAATATGTGGCTTGTTTTTCCGTGAGTCCACCGACATCTATGTAGTTCTGGATGGTTGGTCTCTCTTCATACTTAATAGTCTCCTGATTGAAGTATTTCTCAGACAAATTTTTCGCAAGCTTAAACACAATATAAGCAATCCGGGGATTCTGGAAGACCGCAGCCGGAGTAGACCTATATTCAAATCCATGTGGCTGGGACCGGATCGCCTCAGAACTCTGGGAAGCCAATCTCTTATAACCTTCCCTAGCACTACCACTCAAATTTATGGTAGGCCGTCCAATAAAGTCATCCAGAATCATACCAAGTTCTCGGTCAACTTCAATTCGCTGTCCAATACCAACATGAATGTGACCACCTAATGGATAGTTATTACCCTTGTCAGTAAGGTCAACACTGCTGTAGTCCTTTGCAAACTTCTTCATGAGGTCTCTGATATTCTTTACAACTTTACCAGGGTTACTAGACGGTTTTGGACGAACTTCCACTTGAGCTCGCTGCCCATCGAGCCCGATTTCAGCAGTAGGTGTAACTGCATTATCTCTATTTATGATGGTGTCAGCTCGTACTACCTTGCCATTCTTTAGGGTCTCAAACTCGGGATCACAACCAATGGTGACCTCTATTTTCTTGACCTTTTCTCCTTTCTTTTCAGAAGCAAGGGAATTATTACCCAAACTGATTCCAAAACCTTCAATGAACTTTGGCCAAGCATATGCCAAGACCACGGTCATATACTGGATGTGCCAGGTCCAATTGGTTGTTACCCAGCTATTAAGGTCTGGAAGGTAATAACCCACTACATGATTATTGATCTTTGCGACTTTTGCCGGTAGTCCTGATGAGCCTGTTCTCACTGTCATATTGGACATAAAGTACAGTTCAGTCTCTTCTATGGGTCTTGATAGGTGTTCGAAAAGTCCATCAGGCATCGTTGGCAAATCTTCTGGAATGTTCACGTTGAATTGGTCCATTACTATTACATTAATGGTACCATGACAATCTACGTATATCGTATCTCGTGCCAGATTATCAGCAGACTCAATCCTGTCATAACACTTGACTGCGTGAATGCTCTCCTCCACGACCGGAATAAGATTTTCTGCAAACTGAGCAAGTACGCAGTCAGCATTTCCGGTTTGTCTCTTGTCAGAAACCCTTGGTGCCTTTCCTTTAATTTCTCTCATCATGTTTTATCACCAACTTCAACTTTTGCTTGGTAGTATTTATAGTTTTTGGCGGCCTAAACAACCAATATAAACAACGAGCAAAAAGTATAAATAGGTAAAAGTAAATATGGTGGTAAATCAAAAAGATTTAAATAATAGTTATCCAAAAAGTTTTTATACCTAGAAAAAGTTATAACGTAGCATGCCAGAAGAATTCACATTGAATTTTACATCAACAGATGTTGAACTCAAGCACTTAATGTCTATAATGGATAAACATCCAGACACGGCTTATTGTAGTAGCATTATGTTACCAATAAGTGATAGAGACGTTCATTTTAGAGGAAAGGCGTTCATAAAATCAATGAAAGTGGAATGGGTACTAGATATACCAACAACATCACGTGGTATCTCAATGAGATATTATTTTCCAGAAAGTTGCACATACACCAAACCTTTCATTACATTAACCTTAATCAAGGAGCAATAATAATGTCAGAAAACAATAATGAACTACAAATAATACTAGAAGGAATTCAGGCAGGACGCCTGCAAGTAGAGTCCATACAGAAAAAGGAAATAACCAAGAAGAAAACAAAGTACACTATAATAGTGAGTGATCAGGCAATAAAAGAAAAAGAAAAAACCAAGAAAGCACCTATCAAAAAGGAGAAAATCAAAGAAAGAGAAAAGCCCATACAAAAAGTTATCGTAAAAGAGAAGCCAGTATCTTCCCAACCACAGCCAGCAATCAAGCCTGTCATGGCTGATATTTCCCGGGTGGGTGGCTACTAATGCCCGAAGTCGGTGTTACAGGTGGTTATATACCCATCCAAGGCGTGCGTTATTATACGTCCGGAACTGTAACAACTAGTTGGGATACATATTATGTAGATAGACCAGTGATACGCCAAGAAGAAGTCACTCGCCAACGAAATGAATCCTATTTCATATCGGAACTTGGCCATCTAGCAAGAACATTAGGCCATGACCACATTTCAATATATGCCAAACTAGAAATCGCTAGAAGAAAAGGCGTCGTATCAGAATCCACGTATGAGGGAATATATAGGAGTTTGGGACACAACTCGCCTTGGACTATTGTTTTCCGAGGGGAAAATTGTCGGCAAGAACAGATAACTTTTAGATGGACAGAATTCTAACCACTATTATTTTTGTAATTTTCTTCTCGTCTACAACACTCTTTTTTTAGTATCTCCTTATATTTTGCCAAGCAATTCGGACACATCCAGTTGGCTGCATCATAAAGTTGTTCGCAGTCTGGACAACTAAAATAACCACGAGACATTGTGTACCTTATACTATTTTTTGAAAATCGTTATTAGTCAGTAAGTCCGAACGTATATAGTAACTTTTACTACTTATAGCAGTTTTTGGCCATTTTTATTTTACCTAATATAACTACCATATTACTATAACTATTAGTCTACTAATACTTATTTTACTCTATTATCTTACTATATACTATTTATAATACTATATATATAAAATGTATATATAATAATAATATAAGTTAAAATTAGTTAAAAATCAATAAGTAGCAAATGAAAAATTCTACTTATATAAATTTATACTAATTAATATAGTAACTTTCGACCAATAAATTTAAATACTATCAAGTACTATTAGTGATTGTTGGTTTAAGACTTTGATAAGAAAAAGTCGAACCAAAAGACTTAAATAGTAAGCAAACTAAGTAGTACTTGCCTGATAAGGCGTTTGGAGGAAAAGAAAAATGTCTAAAATTGGAACTTTCGGCGCGATCCTTGTGATCGCTATGTTGAGCATGATGACCGCAATGGCTGAGGATGTCAGTTCTGATGGGATGCCGGATCCAGCTGTCGCGAACATCGTTATGAAGGCAACACCTACGTCCATCACAATCATGAATCTGGGTACAGCACCCCGCGATATTGGCGGATTCCGTTTGATTACCAAGGAATCTAATGGAAACAGTGCTTACAAGGCAGTAGATGTTGCCAAGTTGCCTTACACTGAGGTCCTGGTTGGAAACCCATACCCAGAAGCCACTGACGGATTCGACGAGGTTCAGCCTAACTATTTCAAATACGCCATTACTGTACCAAATAATCAGGTACTCCCAATCGGAACCAAGGTGTACTTGACAAACGGCGTCGGAACGATCACAACGGCGATAGTTGGATAAATCATCCAACTATCTGGTAGGTATTTTTATGAATATTAGAGGTGGCATATTTGGATTTCTGGTAGCATTTGCTATAATTCTTGGCTTTGCTAGCCAGGGAATAGATGTCGGATTTGTTGGAGGCTTTGTTACTGGTTTTATGTGTACTGCTATTGGATTGAATCTTTAGATCCAAGCATACAGGTCCCAAACAATACGGTGCAACTTAAATCTTCTTTTTAGCTGCACTCATTTCCGGCATCAAGATTCACAACACAATGATCCTGCTGTCACTTAAGTTTACACTGTTATTCATGGGAACGCCATCATTACTGTCATTTAGGAATAGTAAAAATTTAGCCTGAACAGCACATTCTTCTGCCCAGCCATCCAGGACTTTGTTGGCTTCTTTCATGGCACCTGCTTGAATAATTGGCTTTTCATCCACCAGTGTAATTTCTTCTGGTCCGTCTGATATATGTTCAAGATCATCTTGGGCAGTTCCTGTACCAACTAGAACACACAAAACAATCGCGATCTTCAACATATAACCAGAAAGTTGTCTATACTGAATCAAAGCATATCCAGCAATAACCACCATCAAGGAAAAAAGTACAATTAAAAGTAGGACATAAAAATTCATGTAGGTCACCATGGCTTAATTATGCCTAGTTCAACTAGCACAATTATTGCACCAACCAACACGTTAATTGCAATAAGAATACCAGAAATTTTATGACTCCAGGTCATTAAATAATCGGTTTTCTTAAAATATTCCTCTGTCTTTGCAACATGGTGCTGACAACTTGTCTGACAAGCAGTTACCTTTTCTTTAGTATCTGATATCTCGATCGGAAGGTCCTTTCTGGTTTCCTTGTAGTCCCGAAATTCCTGGGCAACCTTCTGAAGTTCATCTTTGAACTCGCAAATCGTGCTCATATCGTCCCTAAGATGCTTGATATCAGAACTCATTTCACCCAGCTTGGTTAGAATCGGTCCCATTTCATCCATGTGGACCTCAAGTGAAAGGTAACTGGGTACTTTCTGCTTGACTACATTCTAGTTGGGGGGTCTGATTTGCAACCTTGCTGGCAACTGCATTCTGAACGGCAGTAATCAAGGAGGCTCTCAACCCACCAATTCTAATTGCCTTCAAAACATAGTAACTAAAGACCCCTCGAACCACGCCATTAACCGAGACCTCACTGGAGGTTTGATTGTCTTTACATCCGGACCACAGCACATGATTTAAATCAGGGACCAAGGTCACAACTCTAGCAGCTTTAGCACCATTTGTTATAGGACCTGGTATGCACCTCGACTTTACGCCAACTAGATCCAAGCATCTCGTGGCCGTTCCACTATAACAAGAGTCCAAGAAAACATCCAGAGTGACTCCACTTGGCAAACCACTAAATATTGCCCTCAAATCGTCATCTGAGATGTACTGACCTGAGAAGAAGTCAATGGGACACAAAACCTCATCATACTGGTCGGGTTCATCCCCATTTGTGTCTGGAACTTTGCTACCATGTCCAGAATAAGCGAATACTAGAGAATCTCCCGAAACAGAATTACTAACCATATATTGTAAGTTGTTTAGAATGTTTGCCTTTGTTCCCTGAGAATTTGTGATTAGAGTCACTGAAAATCCTTTGGCCAACAAAGTCGTCTGGTAATCCAGAGCATCATTCACGCACCCAGTCAAGGGATACTGCGGATAATTATTTATCCCAACGATAACCGCTTTTTTCATATAGGCACCTCGGAAAAAATTAAAAATTTAAAGCTTTTCTGCTTGTATTTTTGCAACTTCTGTTCTTGCTTCCTGGATGTCCTCACGCGCTTTGAAATACGAAGCATATGCATCTTTGAGCATGGTGATGAATCCCATTATAACGACACCGGATACAAATTCAGGTACCGTTATGTTGAATGCACTTAGTGCCATCACTGCGAGTACGATTATTATTACAGCTCCCAACATATAAACGGTTAAATTATATCTCGTTGAGAGGTCTTTATCCAAGTCTAGCATCTAACCACTCTTAAACAGGGACCACAAATATGCCTGGATGGCACGACCAGCCATTGAATCAGAGACGGTTAAAATTTCCACAATAATAGATTCAAGTTCTTCTGGGTCTACTTGATCATCGGCTACAACAGCATTAAATTTAGCGATACCTTTTTCACCAGCAAGCATACCCATCTTGATGTCATTCTTCTGTTCCGGAGTCATGAGACCCCAAGCCTCGGTTAGGCCCTTTGCTACGATTTCTTCAATAATTCCCATGTGGATTACTCCTAAATAATTGGTCTCTTCATGAAGGTTATCCAATTGTTTTTGATAGCCTTTTCTTTTCTCTCTTCAGTTAGGACATTTTCGAAATACCAAGGTCCCTTTTCCTCAGTACCTTCAAAGAAAAGAAGTTGATGTCGTTCATTTTCTCCAAAACCTTCATTAAAATCTGCTTTATGGATGCCGCCTAGTTTTTTAACAAAAAATTGTCTCATAGATAAACTAGTCCTCCTGTATTGTTTTCACTAATGTTGAATACTTCTGTGGGTGATGTATTACCAATTGAAGTTGGTAATTCTGGTACGGCTTCAGTCGAGAATACTTGCTGGGCTAAAGTCAAAGTTTCATTGTCGTTTTGTGTGACACTAACCTTTTCAGAGGTTATGTATCCAATATCTGGCATAACCCAACGAGATTCTTTCACTAATTCTGGATTCATTGCGCTAACTTCAATTAGGGATTCCACGGTCGTACCAGACAATTGCTTTACGTCAGGTAAAGATACTATTTTTATGGCATCACCGGGCCGGTCCTTGCTAAAGTTATCCATACCACCTGCAATCCCAGCCATTAGCAATAAAAATATAACAAAGATTTCTTTCATCTCTTTTTCCTCTTACCCAGCGTAGAGGTATTAAAATAGCCTTCTTTGCCTTCTTCTCCCATCTTTCGCATCCAATTGATGGCCATATCTGGATCTAAGCCGAATGCGTCAATGTATTCTTCTTTAGTCATATGAGAGCCTTGGGCAGTAACATAAGTTTTGCCTGTTGGCCCTTCCATGACACCTGCCGGTAGTGTCCACTCAAATGAAGTGGGCGGAATACAACCCGCACTATCTTCGGAAGAGTTGTCATAAGCGACTACGTTTACTGCCCCGCAGTTCTTACAGACAAATTCTTTTGGATGTAATTCAGTTTCTTTTTCCTCGCCACATTTATGGCACTTTAATGTTAATGTCATATTAATTACCCTTTCTTTATGCATTAAATGGCTGGACTCTACATGTTACGGTCGCACCATCATCTGTTTCGGTTGCTACTATTTTTACATAATCAGGAATGTTACTAATTACAAAGAATCCGCTTATGTCAGTAGTAATTTCACTTGCTGCTAAACCAGTTGTTTTATCAAGCAATGGAACAAAAGTTAATCCGCTTCCGGTTGCACCAACAATCGAAATAACCCAGGTTTTATCCGTGGCAGAACTAATCCAATGAACAAGTAGGCTATTAAATCCGCTGCAATCTACTTCCGCGCTTGTGGCCGTTCCAGTAATAGCATTATGCGCAATAGTAACTGTGCCCTTACTTTTCTTGCTTACATCAACTTTAAACGTGGCAGTGCCATCGCCATTATCAATAGCAATAACAGGTAAAACGGTACCATTTGTATCGACTATAGCACAAATAGCTTTGGCACCAACATTAGTACCCGACATATTAATTTTTGTCATAAAACTCCATAGATGTTTTATAAGAGTTTACCTAGACCTATGAAATCCAGGTAAAAAATAAAGTAATAAAACAAGATATAACTAGGTTATATCCTGCTTTATGCTGTTACAGTTACTTCTAGTGTGACTAGTACCTTTCCGCCAGCGGTTGACTTGGCTGAAGTCAAGTAATAATATCCGTCGGCAAGGACCACATTGTTAGTGCTCGGACTTACAGCATATTCCACGTTTAGTGCGTCACTAGCCGTTGCCGTAATGACACCGGCAGTAGACGCACCTGTAGAATTACCGCATGTAATAGTGCCATTATCTGTTCCGGCGATGGCCTTCATAACAATGCCGCGTATTTTATCCACAGTAACTTTACTGTTAAAGTAAATTCGGGTTGTAGTCTGTTCTCCAGTCTCAAAAGACATTGGAACTGTTACAACGCGTTTAAGTAACGCTGCTTCTAAATGGGCAATCTTGGCAACAACAGTCAAAACACCGGCAGATGCCGTTAGGCCAGTCGCACTTGCAGTACCTGCTATCAACCCGACAACATCTTCTATTGTGTCAGTATGAACCTTACTGTCAGTTGCGTCCTTGATGACAAAACTGTCAGCAGCAACCGCCGCAGTAACCTCAGTGGGGGCTACTGTCAAGACGCCACTAGAGTCAGTTAGTCCTGTTGCACTTGCAGTACCGGCCATAGTATCAGCGAGTGGGATTGCAAGTTCTGCAAGTGTGGACTCCTTTAGTGCATTTGTGGCCGCACTATCACATATCATTACGGAGTCTGCGGCAATCGGAATGGCTTTTGCGTCAAGTCCATCAATGCTTACTGACAGAACACCGTCGGTACTTGTCAGTCCTGTGCTTGTTACAGTACCATCCATGTCGGCTACAACATCCGCAAATGTAACTTTCTTGGCGATACCACTCTTCACAAAGACGATACTATCCGTGGCCATATCCTCAGATGCCGCGTCCAATGTAGCATAAGATGCAACTTGTGGGCCTGTTAATTTACTAAATTTTGCTGGTTTCCCCATATAAATTTCCTCCTAAAGTAAAAAATATTTAATTATTCTTTACTTTCACGTGGGAGTTGTATCGATTTCTACGAAACTGTTGGGGCTGTGAACCTCAATCGGGTTACACCATTCCTTGATCTCAACCCAATAGTTTCCGCCCTTCTCCTTCGGATAGTCGTCTGCCACATCAATTTCGGTTGAAACAGCAAACTCAGCGGCTTGAGGCGAATAAGGAATAACATATGCGTAGCCAGTCGGAGTAAACTGAGACTCAATCATCCAGGAGCGATCATTCTCGCCTTTTCCAAACAAACTGCCAATGTAGTCGGCAAAAGGCACCCTCTCAGAATCCACCTTGAACAGGTTATATAGTGTTGCCCTATCCGCGATCATGCCCCAAGGCTTGAACCTAGGATCCATCATTTTGATGGCATTAACTACATCCTCATAAGGATCCAAGGTGTCTCCAGAACTGTCCCACGGACCAGCATTTGGTACATCAACTGAAGTGGCAGTGCCATTGGTTGGTAGTACCTTGCCACGTGTGTTGGCATGAGCAGCTCCAACAATACCAGTAATGCCGAGACCGCTATCACCATTAATGGCGATATAATCTTCGGTTGCGTGGATCTTGGCCATTGCTTCATTGATTTCAGCGGTCTTCATGACAGGACCTTGAGTCTTAGCAAGATCTCTCTCATTCACATAAAAGCCCGTTGAGATTTGGTACATCTCATGCTTCTCAACACCAGCAGCAATGGTGAACGGGTCAGGTGAGGCACCTTTAGCCACGATACCAGCGCGACCAGAAGTTGTCTGGATATGAGTTACTGCATCAATGTCGATTTGGGGACCTACATCCTTGTAGGGTAGGATATTCCTAGCGATGAGTTCCGGTCTGTAATTCAATTCATAATCATTAATAGTTGTTATCCAGGCAGTAACTACCTCTTCTGGAATAAAGGAACCATAATGTAATCCTGTGTCAGCCATAAAATTTTAATCTCCTAATAATTTTTAATAAAATATAATAAGATTTAGATATTTTTATCTAAATCAGTTCGATCTCTACTTGGGTCAAGGTATACGCATACAGATTTCCAGAATGGGCTAGTGGAGTCTTGACAAGCTCGATAGCCGTACTGGAATAGTTCACGTCGGCAACCATATTGACTTCTGCATGATTATCAGAGTCAAGAACTAGGTAATCACCATCATGCAGGTCAAGGTATCCCTTGATGGTCGAACTTCCAAAGGTAACAATGTCATTGCTAATGGAAGTGAAATTTTGCTTATATGCCGAGGCACCACTGTCAGCAACGTCCAAGACCCTACCTACAGAATATGCCGTCCTTACAGCAGGGGAAGTTTCAGGCACAACGAAGCCAGTATTCTCGGTACCTGCTCCCAGAGCAGTTGAAGCAAATTGAAGCCTTACAAAGTCACCAGAATCAACGGTTTGTCCACCGAGTAGCATGACATTGGCGGTGCCCGTTGCAACATAAGGTACCTTTTTACCTGCGGCATAAAAGCCATCGTAAGGGCGTTGTTCCTTCATGTCGTTGACGGCAACACCCAGATAGTCATAAGTGGGGGTTCCAGCACAGACAGTTGCCTTAATTGTACCATCTGCGGCCCTTGTTACAAAAGCCCCAAACGGAATTTCACTGGCAGCAGTGCCAGTTTTGATTATACCATGACCAGCGGTTAATACACCTTTCTTGGTCATATAAGTTGGAATTGTAGCCATAAAATTT